>BNJU01002425.1_pt1:0-70000 | contig 420306 bp, 526 predicted proteins | sample 8539281 | NCBI WGS metagenome assembly BNJU01 (sample SAMD00202456, study PRJDB9452) | human saliva metagenome | isolation source: human saliva | place: Japan
AAAAGGCAGTGAAAAGTAGTGATTCGGTTGATTTATGTGCAATGTAGTGAAATTTGTAAATTTCAAGAATCGCGTTAAAATCAAAGATTTTCGTCTATTGACGATATGATGAATACCTATTTCAGCCCTCTGTAAAGCACAATGCTTTGCGAAGTTTGGTAATGTCTTCTTCAGTGAAGACGGTCTGCAGTGTTACGTTTGTTTTTAGAAGAGGTACAAGCGTTCACCAGATTCTTTGTGTTCAAGTGTAATATTTACGCGCATGGTATCTCCCTTCTATTATTCAGCTGATGCGACTGGCGATCTTACGTCCTTTAGGTATCCTTTAAGTGATACACGGTCTGTGAACGTGAGTAATCTCAGTTGCTTCGTCAAAGTTTACAGATGGAGCTGTTACTTTTTGTGAGTGCGTACGACGTTTGTTTTCTTCGCTTTTTGATGTGCGACGTGCAGGTACTGCCATTTCGTTTTCTCCTTTTAAGATATAAATTCAATTAGGGTTTGATTTTTCATCAACTGTAACAGTATAACAAAAACTTTTTGTAAAAGTAAAGTTACTTGACATTGAAATTTTTTGACTTGCTTCGTCTGTTATCGCTAAAAGTCGTTGCTCTATCTTTGTTGGCCTCTTTTATGCTATAATGGTAAAAAAATACGATGACGAGGGAATGACATGACAGAATTAGACAAACGCCATCGTAGTAGTGTCTACGATAGCATGGTAAAATCTCCCAACCGTGCCATGCTTCGCGCGACGGGAATGACCGATGAAAGCTTTTGAGAAACCGATTGTCGGAGTGATTTCGACATGGGCGGAAAATACCCCTTGTAACATCCACCTCCATGATTTTGGAAAATTGGCCAAAGAAGGTGTGAAAGATGCAGGAGCTTGGCCGGTCCAATTTGGGACCATTACAGTTGCGGACGGGATCGCTATGGGGACGCCTGGGATGCGCTTCTCCCTTGACGTCTCGTGATATCATTGCGGATTCTATCAGAAGCTGCTATGGGCGGTCACAACGTCGACGCCTTTGTAGCCATCGGGGGCTGTGATAAGAACATGCCTGGTTCGATGATCGCCATTGCCAATATGGATATCCCAGCGATCTTTGCCTACGGAGGAACCATTGCACCGGGTAATCTGAACGGCAAGGATATCGACTTGGTTTCTGTTTTCGAAGGAATTGGGAAGTGGAATCACGGCGATATGACCGCTGAAGAAGTGAAGCAACTAGAATGTAATGCCTGCCCTGGCCCTGGTGGCTGTGGTGGGATGTATACGGCCAACACCATGGCGACAGCGATCGAGGTCCTTGGTATGAGCTTACAGGTTCCTCTTCTCACCCCTGCTGAATCAGCGGATAAAAAGCCGATATCGAAGAAGCGGGTCGTGCAGTTGTCAAAATGCTTGAAATGGGACTGAAACCATCTGATATCTTGACCCGTGAAGCCTTTGAAGATGCGATTACAGTGACCATGGCGCTGGGTGGCTCCACCAATGCGACCCTTCACTTGCTTGCGATCGCTCATGCGGCCAACGTGGACTTTGACGCTTGAAGACTTCAATGATTTCCAAGAGCGCGTGCCTCACTTGGCTGACTTGAAAACCATCAGGTCAATATGTCTTCCAAGACCTTTACAATGTCGGTGGTGTGCCAGCCGTCATGAAATACCTTCTTAAGAATGGTTTCCTTCATGGGGATCGCATCACATGTACTGGTAAAACAGTAGCTGAGAACTTGGAAGCCTTTGCTGATTTGACACCAGGTCAAAAAGTTATCATGCCACTTGAAAAATCCAAAAACGTGCGGATGGTCCATTGATCATCTTGAAAGGGAACTTGGCTCCAGAAGGGCGGTTGCCAAAGTATCAGGTGTGAAAGGTCCGTAACATCACGGGTCCTGCTAAGGTCTTTGACTCTGAAGAAGCTGCCATTGAAGCCGTTCTTTCAGACGAGATCGTGGATGGCGACGTTGTTGTTGTTCGTTTCGTAGGTCCCTAAGGGTGGTCCTGGTATGCCGGAAATGCTGTCCTTGTCATCCATGATCGTTGGGAAAGGACAAGGAGACAAGGTGGCTCTCTTGACAGACGGCCGCTTCTCAGGTGGTACTTATGGTCTCGTTGTCGGTCACATTGCGCCTGAAGCTCAGGTTGGTGGCCCAATCGCCTACCTCCACACTGGGGATCTGGTGACAGTTGATCAAGATACCAAAGAACTCACCATGCACGTTTCAGACGAAGAGTTAGCGAAAACGGAAGGCTGAAACAACCTTGCCACCACTGTATAGCCGTGGGGTTCTGGGTAAATACGCCCACATCGTTTCTTCAGCATCACGTGGTGCTGTGACCGACTTCTGGAATATGGAACAGTCTGGTAAACAGTAATTGCAAGGACGACTTTGTCCAAAGAGAGTGGGACAGAAATCGGTAATTCGTTAGAATTCGATTTCGTCGTCCCACCTCCGCACAGTTGAGTAGGGCTGTAAAAGCTGATGAAATCAGCGTAGTAGAGCCCACCCAACTACTGCGTCTTGCTCGACAATCCAAAAATAATTGAGAGGCTAGGACTTTTGTCCCAGCCTCTTTTTTGGCTCAAAGTCGCTATTTTTAACCCTGTCGCTGAAGCGTATGAATATTACTTTTTGGGGGATTTGAGTGTATTATCTGTCATTTTTTTCTTGTAAATCCGTCTATAATTTGCTATAATTGTGACTAATCGAATCAATCCTTTAATACTGTCCAGAGAGGCAGGCAAGGAGCTATGGAAATGAAAGGCCTGGGAAGACCAGCCTATATTTTGTGTATCTCCTTGTTGTGGGGGATTTTTTTGTATAGTTGAAAAGTGGTTTGATGAAAAAAGAGAAATCGTCGATGATGGAGCATGAGCACTCCCTTATGATTTCGGTCATCGAAGGTAGATGTTTTTATTCAGCCATAGCTTGTCGCATCTTTAATTTTAGGAGGTTTTTACGATCGTGAATAATGTTAAAATATGATGTGATCTGATATGCCTAAAACCAGGTTTATTGGTTGGTTTATCTTTCCAGCATTTGTTTGCCATGTTTGGGGCGACAGTACTGGTACCAATTTTGGTTGGAATTGATCCTGCCATTGCCCTCTTCTCATCTGGTTTGGGAACCTTAGCTCACTTGACGGTGACCAAGTATAAGATTCCTGCCTACATGGGATCTAGTTTTGCTTATATTGCTGCTATGCAGATGTTGATGAAGACAGATGGAATCGCAGCAGTTGCCCAAGGTGCCATGGCGGGTGGTTTGGTCTACTTGTTTGTAGCTCTGATTGTTAAGCATGCGGGGAAAGACTGGATTGATAAAGGTCCTTCCACCAATCGTGGTTGGTCCCATTATCATGGTGATTGGTTTGAGTCTTGCGTCAGAATGCTGTCACTGATGCGACAACCTGATCAAATGAGCTACAGTGGTTATGCTCTCATTGATTTCGATGGTCACCTCTTTTGCTGTTATCCTATTTAATATGTATGGCAAGAAAGATTATCGAGTGATCGTCCCTATTTTGCTATGGATTAATTGTGGTTATATCTTTTCTCATTGGCTCTTGGTTTGCTGACAGGACATAGTTTTGTCCACTTTTCATCAGAGGTAAGTCAGCCATTGGTTCCAAAGTTCCAAAGCTTTGATATTCCATTTGTGGATTATAGCTTTTAAACTCTATCCCAAGTGCGATTTTGACCATGGCTCCGATTGCCTTTTGTGACCATGACAGAGCACTTTTGGTCACCTGATGGTTTTTAAATAGTTTGACAGAGTCGTGATTTACTTCCAAGGATCCAGGGCTTTGGACCATACGCTTACTGGTGATGGCTTTGGCACAGATTATTGCTGGATTCTTTGGAGCTCCTCCGGTAACATCTTATGGGGAAAACATTGGGGTGATGGCCTTGAGTAAGGTCTACTCAGTTTACGTTATTTCAGGTGCAGCAGTGATTGCGGTTGTCATGAGCTTTTATTGGGAAAGCTATCAGCACTCTTTGCACTCTATTCCAACTCCTGTATTGGGAGGTTTGTCTATTGCCCTCTTTGGGAGTTATCGCTGCTAGCGGTTTGAAAATCTTTAGTTGAAACATAAGATTGATTTTGATAATAAAAAGAATCTCTTGATTGCAAGTGTGATCCTAGTATCAGGGATCGGTGGTTTGATGATTGACCTCGGTGGTCTTCAAATCACTGGTGTCGCAACGTCAACAATTCTTGGGATTGTGTTGTATCAAATCCTTCCAGAACCAAAAAGCTGATGAGGCTTAGTCCATTCTGGTAGTGAAAAAGTTTGAATGGATTCAAACATTATAAAAACGAGGAACAAACTCTGATGGCAGAGTTGGTGTTCCTCGTTTTTTTATTATGGATTGGATTTCCAAAGAGGCTTTCCTTCATTAAGTTGACTGCGTTTCTTTAAAATGGTAATGATTGTTATCGTGGTGGAAGACCAAGGGCGATGCGCCCGTATCGGCTGATTCGTGTAATTTTCCAAGCGGGTGACCAGGTCACTTCGACCTTGACATCTTCGATCCCCTCGATTTCTTTTAGGCGAGCGACGATTTCGATCGGAAGGCTCTCAGCACAGCTACAAGCCGTATCGGTAAAGGTCATAACCACCTTGCAAGTGCCGGCTTCATCTAGATGGATCTCGTAGATCAGTCCCAGATTATAGACATCTAACTCAACATCGGTATCAAATACAAGCTCCAATTTTTCGATTAACGACTTCTCTAGTGCCAGGGCGCGGTCATTGATTTTGATATCCTCTCTCATCGCAAGATCCTTTCAGTGTAGTATGGCTTCCATTTTCTCATAATTCGGCTGATAAGGCAAGAAGAGAAAGAAGTTTTGAACGTGTCGATCGAAGGAAATTCGGTCCAGCCTCCATTTCTCTTCGAATTTGTGGTAAAATAGAGGCAAAAGTAAGACAAAGGATGAAGGCTATGAAATTACAAAAACCAAAAGGGACCCAGGATATCCTTCCTGGCGATTCAGCGAAATGGCAATATGTAGAAGGCTTTGCACGCAAGGTCTTTGCGCGATACAATTATGATGAAATCCGCACACCGATCTTCGAACATTATGAAGTCATCAGCCGTTCAGTAGGGGATACGACGGATATCGTTACCAAAGAAATGTATGACTTCTATGACAAGGGAGACCGTCATATCACGCTTCGTCCAGAAGGAACAGCTCCTGTTGTCCGCTCGTATGTAGAAAATAAACTCTTTGCGCCTGAGGTACAAAAACCAAGTAAGTTCTATTACATAGGCCCAATGTTCCGCTACGAACGTCCTCAAGCAGGTCGTTTGCGTCAATTCCACCAAATTGGGGTAGAATGCTTTGGATCGAGCAATCCTGCAACGGATGTCGAAACCATTGCCATGGCAGCGCAATTCCTGAAAGAACTAGGGAATTGACAATGTGACCTTGCACTTGAACACCTTTGGGAAGCCCTGCTAGTCGTCAGGCTTATCGTCAAGCCTTGATTGATTATCTCTTGCCAATGAAGGATCAATTGTCTAAGGACAGCCAACGTCGCTTAGAAGAAAATCCGCTTCGTGTCTTGGATTCAAAAGAAAAAGAAGACAAGGCGGCGGTTGAACAGGCTCCTTCCATCCTAGACTATCTTGATGAAGAAAGCCAAGCGCATTTTGATGCGGTTCGTCGGATGTTGGAAGACTTGGGGGTAGCCTATGTCATCGATACCAATATGGTGCGTGGCTTGGATTACTACAACCACACGATTTTTGAGTTCATTACAGAAATTGAAGGCAATGAATTGACAGTCTGTGCGGGTGGTCGCTATGATGGTTTGGTTGAATACTTCGGTGGCCCTGCGACAGCTGGTTTTGGATTTGGTATCGGTGTGGAACGGATCCTTCTCGTTCTTGAAAAGAAAGGCATTGAATTACCGATCGAAACAGGCCTAGATGCCTATATCGCTGTCCTAGGAGATGAGGTCAATGAAGCAGCGCTTAGCTTGGTTCAGGCCCTTCGAATCCAAGGTTTCAAGGCAGAACGTGACTATCTTGGACGCAAGCTCAAGGCACAATTTAAGTCAGCAGATGTCTTTGCGGCTAAAGCCTTGATTACCTTAGGAAGTAGTGAAGTTGAGAGCGGTCAAGTTACTGTGAAAAATAACCAAACTCGTCAAGAAGTAACGGTAGCTCTTGAAAGCTTGAAGAAAGACTTCCCATCTGTTTTAGCAGAGTTGGGATTGGCTTGATCAAGTCTTGCAGACACCTGAAAAACAGATTCGCATGGGAGTAGGAGCAAAGTCGTTGCGCCTGCTCTCTTTTATCTAGCTTCTGTTTGCCGACCTTTGCCAAGATTTGGCGAAAAGCCGTTAAATTTTCTGACATTTATGATATAATGAGAAGACTACTAGTAAAGGAATGAAACAGTCATGACATTAGTTTATCAATCAACACGAGATGAAAAAAATACTGTAACAGCTAGTCAAGCCATCCTTCAAGGATTGGCGACAGATGGCGGTTTGTTTACTCCAGTCTCTTATCCTCAAGTAGAGCTGGATTTTGATACCCTCAAAGACGCTTCTTACCAAGAAGTGGCCAAGCTTGTTTTGTCAGCCTTTTTGGACGACTTTACAGCAGAAGAGTTGGACTACTGTATTTCTCATGCTTATGACAGCAAGTTTGATACCCCAGCTATTGCTCCTCTTGTCAAACTCGATGGGCAATACAATTTGGAACTCTTCCACGGCTCCACTATTGCCTTTAAAGATATGGCTTTGTCGATCTTGCCTTACTTTATGACAACAGCAGCTAAAAAAAGCACGGTTTGGAAAAATAAAATTGTCATCTTGACGGCGACTTCTGGAGATACTGGGAAAAGCTGCCATGGCAGGTTTTGCAGATGTTCCAGGGACAGAGATCATTGTCTTTTATCCAAAAGATGGTGTCAGCAAGGTGCAAGAATTGCAAATGACGACTCAGACTGGAGACAATACCCATGTCATCGCGATCGATGGAAATTTTGACGATGCCCAAACCAATGTCAAACACATGTTCAATGATGTGGCGCTCCGTGAAAAATTAGCAGCCAACAAGATGCAATTCTCATCAGCCAACTCTATGAACATTGGCCGTTTGGTGCCTCAGGTTGTCTATTACGTATACGCCTATGCGCAATTGGTGAAGACAGGCCAAATCACAGCGGGAGAAAAAGTCAACTTTACCGTCCCAACAGGAAACTTTGGAAATATCTTGGCAGCTTTCTATGCCAAACAAATCGGTCTTCCAGTTGGGAAAATTGATCTGTGCGTCAAATGAAAACAATGTCTTGACAGACTTCTTCAAAACACATGTCTATGATAAGAAACGTGAGTTCAAGGTGACCACCAGTCCATCGATGGATATTTTGGTCTCTTCAAACTTGGAACGCTTGATTTTCCACTTGGTAGGCAATGATGCCACAAAGACCAAAGAATTGATGGAAAGCCTTGTTGCAACAGGTCAGTACCAATTGTCCAACTTTGATGCAGACATCTTAGATTTGTTTGCGGCTGCATACGCAGATGAAGCAGAAACTGCTGCAGAGATCAAGCGGGTCTATGAAGCGTCTGATTACATCGAAGACCCTCATACAGCCGTAGCATCAGCCGTTTATCAAAAATACCGGACCCAAACAGGGGATACTGCTAAAACAGTCATTGCCTCTACAGCAAGTCCTTATAAATTCCCAGTTGTGGCAGTAGAAGCGGTGACAGGGCGAGACAGGTCTAGGTGATTTCGAAGCCTTGGCTAAATTACACACACTCTCAGGTGTTCCTGTGCCACCGGCTGTAGACGGCCTTGAAACTGCACCGGTTCGCCATCGTACAAGCGTGGCAGCCAAAGACATGCAAGCAGCCGTAGAAGACTACTTGGGACTTTAATTCTCTTATTAGAAAGATCAAAAGAGCCGTTTGGCTCTTTTTCTATACGCATGAATTCATACAAAAATCTTAAACATCGCCCTTCCTGCCATGGGTGAAAATTTCTTACAAATGCTGATGGGCATGGTGGACTCTTATTTAGTGGCTCACCTGGGCTTGATTGCCATTTCAGGTGTTTCCGTCGCAGGAATATCATCACGATCTATCAAGCCATCTTTTTGGCACTGGGTGCGGCAGTTGCCAGTGTTATGTCCAAAAGCTTGGGTGAAAAAAATCAAGCCAACATTGCCTACCATGCGACAGAGTCACTGAAGGTGACCTTGTTGTTGAGTGCTCTCTTAGGAGGGGCTTCGCTGTTATTTGGACGCCAGATGATTTCGCTGTTGGGGACTGAAGCTGCAGTAGCCGAAAGTGGGGGATTTACCTTTCCTTGGTTGGCGGGACCATAGTTCTCTTAGGATTGATGACGACCTTGGGCTCCTTGGTTCGGGTGGCCAACAATCCACGTATTCCTATGTATGTGAGCCTGTTGACCAATCTATTAAACGCTCTGTTCTCCTCTGTGGCCATTTTCCTTTTTGGTTGGGGCATTGTTGGTGCAGCTTTGGGGACGGTGCTGGCCCGTCTGGTGGGCGTCATCCTCTTGTGGCAAAAGGTCCAGCTACCCTTTGCACCCCTTCGTTGGGGATTGGATCGTAAGCTCTTGAACTTAGCACTTCCAGCTGCCGGGGAGCGGCTGATGATGCGGGCCGGAGATGTGGTAATCATTGCGATCGTGGTTGCTTTTGGGACCGAGGCAGTCGCAGGAAATGCCATCGGAGAGACCTTGACCCAGTTTAACTACATGCCTGTATTTGGAGTGGCCACAGCGACGGTCATGCTCGTAGCACGGAGCCTGGGTGAAGGTGATCTTGAGCAGATTGCCCGCCTTCGAAAGCAGTCTTACTGCTTGTCCTTCGTGTTAATGTTACCCATTGCCTTGGGAATCTTTTTTGGGGGCACCCTTCTGACCCATCTCTACACACAGGATACAAAAGCAGTAGAAGCTAGTTTATCGGTTGTCCTCTTTTCTTTGTTGGGAACGCCGTTTACAGCAGGAACGGTCATCTATACAGCTGTTTGGCAAGGCTTGGGAAATGGGAAACTTCCATTTTATGCAACGACGATTGGCATGTGGGTCATTCGAATTGGAGCCGGTTATCTGCTTGGAGTAACCCTTTGGCTTTGGCCTTCCAGGGGTCTGGACGGGGACACTGCTCGACAATGGTTTTCCGTTGGCTATTTTTTTGAGTCAGCTTTATAGACGAAAAGTAGGAGAAGAAAAAAATGACAAAACGAGCCTTTATTTGGGATTTGGATGGGAACCTTGCTGGATTCCTATGATGCTATTTCTAGCAGGTCTTGAGGAGACCTATGCAACTTATCAGCTTCCCGTTTGACCGAGCCAGCATTAAAGATTTCATCTTGAAGCATCTCGGTTCAAGATCTTTTTAGTAGCCGTGGCAGAGGAGTATCATCTGGATGTGACCGACTTGAATCATCGCCGAGCAGAAAGTCTAGCGGAGAAAAATGCCCAGGTCCTTCTGATGGATGGGGCGCGTGATGTCCTATCCTGGGGACAAGAAGCTGGAATTGAGCAGTTTGTCTATACCCATAAGGGAGAGAATGCCTTTGTCATCCTGCGGGACTTTGGGTTTGGAATCTTTTTACAGAGATTTTGACCAGTCAAAGTGGTTTTTGCCCGCAAGCCTGACCCAGAAGCTGCCATGTATCTGATGGAGAAGTACGGGTTGGAGCCAGAAAATACCTACTATATTGGGGATCGGAGCCTGGATATTGACTTTGCAAGAAATAGCCAGATTCAGAGTATCAATTTCTTGACGTCTGACTATCAAGGCAATCATCAGATGAACACCTTACTAGATATCCCAGGTATTTTAAACGCTGAAAAGAATCTGTAAAGAATTTGTTTTCATTTTTGAAATAAAGTCGTAAGCTTTTCTTTAAGAAATGTCCGCTATAATAGAAAGCATAAACAAAGACCTCCTAACTTTGTTTAGAAAAAAATCCTAAAACTTTTCTTTTTTTCATAATAATCTCCCTAAGAGTCGCCAAATCAGGCGGCTTTTTTGTGTGAAAAGAATAGTGCAAAGCTCTTTTTCCTTGCAAGAGGATATGAAATATTTTATAATTGATTAGTCAATTATTGATTTATCAAAAATGAATAGAGGAAGGAACATGGCAGAAATAAATGATTTGCTCTACCAACTACGCTTTGGCAGATCAATCAACTACGCAACTCTTTTGAAAAGCGCCTAGGGATTAGCTTAACACGTTACCAAATCTTGCAGGATTTATTAGAACAAGCGCCTTGCAATCAGATCGCGGTTCAGGAGCGCTTGCAGATTGATCCAGCGGCTTTAACCCGGCATTTCAAAAATATTAGAAAAGGAAGGATTTGTCCATCGGAGTCGAAATCCAAAAGAATCAGCGGGAAATCTTAATTCATTTGACGGATACGGCCTATAATCGTTTGGTCAAACATCCCCCTCGCTATCATGTGGCGGTGAAAGAACAGATGAGTCGGATTTTGACTGCTCAAGAACAAGAGCAATTTTTCTTACCTGCTGGACAAATTAGTATCTGGCATTGAACAAATAACAGTTGAATAAAAAGGAGAATCTACGATGTCATTACTGACGATTATTTTAGCAAGTCTTGCTGCACTGGAGCATTTGTATATTTTTTATTTGGAGAGCATCAGAACCACATCTGATACCACAAGTCGGGTTTTCAACATGGATAAAGAAGAACTCGCTCGCCCATCTGTGACCTCTTTATTTAAGAATCAAGGGATATACAATGCCTTGATTGGTGTCTTCCTCTTGTATGGATTGTTTGTCTCTAAAAATAGTGAAGTTGTTACGATTTTTGTGCTTTTTATTATTGGAGCTGCAGCCTACGGTGCGATGACAGCCAATAAAAAGATTATCTTGACCCAAGGTGGTCCTGCAATTTTAGCTTTGTTGAGTATCCTATTGTTGGGATAAAAAGGACGGGCCGCTAGGGCTCTTTGAGCTGATTTTATTAAATTAGTGTAGAAAAAAGTATAAAAAAAGACTAAAAATTTTATTGACTTTCTAAGAAAAAGGGTTATAATGGTAGCAACAGAAAAGTAATGAGTCAGCTATTTCAGGGAGCTTGTGGGAATTGTGAACAAGCAATAGCGACTGATGAAAATTGGACTGTTATGATCAATGAATTCTAACCCATGTGAATTCGGTTGGCACCCCTTACCGTGCAACTCCTTGATAGAGGAGATAGAGATGTAGGGAAAGACCAGCTATTTTTCCCTATAAAAGAGGTGGCACCGCGGACACTACGCCCTCACACAGTTTTTGTGTGAGGGCTTTTCTATGTGCCTTAGCAAGCGAAGCGAGCTTAGGCACATTGATCCCAAATCGCAAACAGAGCGATGGGATACCCTTGATCGCCTTAGCAAGCAAAGGGTGCGTCTGAATTCCTTAGAATAAAAGAGTTCTAAAAGAGAGGTTTCTGATATGAAAAAAGTTTTATCTGCTGATGTGTTGAGTCCAATTTTGGCTTATATGCGTTTGGATGCGCCCCATAAAATGATCTTGGAGTCGATCCCTCGTGAAAAAGAGAATGCGCGTTTTTCAATTGTAGCCTATCGGCCAGTCAGTGAAGTCAAGTTTGAAAATGGCGTCCTCTATTACAATGATCAAATTGTTGAAGAGGATCCTTTGACTTTTTGAATCGCATCACGGTCAAAAACGAAAAACTTCAGAAGAGCTTCCTTTTAACGGTGGGGCGATTGGATTTGTCGGCTATGACTTGATTGGCCTCTATGAGAACATTGGTTCCATTCCTGAAGATACGATCGGCACACCAGATCTTCACTTTTTTTCTTATATGAAAGCTATGTGATTTTTTTGATCACAAAAAGGAAAAAGGTCTATGTGGTGGAAGAGAACCTCTATAGTGGACGGAGTGAAGCAGAGCAAGCGTCGAGCTTGGAGCAAGTGTTAGCACAATTGGCAAGACCTGCAAAAGAAGAGTTTCAGGACAAGGACCTGCATGCGCTTCATTTCCACAATCATTTGGAGCAAAAAGAGTTTGAGGAAATGGTAGCCCTTAGCGCGGGACTATATTCGAAAAAGGAGATATGTTCCAATGCGTGCTCAGTCAACGTTTTTTTCAGCTGATTTTTTTCAGGAAAACCATAGATTATTACCGCAATTTGCGCGTGACCAACCCTTCGAATTATCTCTACTTTTATGATTTTGGGGAGTACCAAATTATCGGTGCCAGTCCAGAAAGTCTGGTGTCGGTCAAGGATCGAGTGGTGACAACCAATCCCATTGCTGGCACGCGTCCCAGAGGGATCGATGAAGAGGCTGATCGGCAATTGGCAGCTGATTTGGCAGGGGATCCAAAAGAAGTCGCAGAACACCGGATGTTGGTGGATCTAGGGCGAAACGATATTGGGTCGTATCGCTCAAAATGGGTCAGTTGAAGTGACCAAATATATGGAAGTGGAATTCTTCCGTTATGTCATGCACCTGACGAGTGTGGTCAAGGGTCAATTGCTTCCTGGACTAGCCTCCATTGAGGCTCTGAAGGCAACTCTTCCAGCTGGGACCGTTTCGGGTGCTCCCAAGATTCGAGCCATGAAGCGAATCTATGAGGCAGAAAAAGAGAAACGAGGCGTCTATGCGGGGGCTATTGGCTATCTCTCTGTGACGGGGGATCTCGATTTTGCTATTGCGATTCGAACCATGATCCTCAAAAATAAGAAGGCTTATGTGCAGGCCGGAGCAGGAATCGTTTATGATTCGATCGCTGAAAATGAATACCAAGAAACCGTCAATAAGGCAAAATCGATGACAAGGATTGGAGAAGAAGGATGATTTTATTAGTCGATAATTACGATTCATTTACCTACAATTTAGCACAGTATATCGGAAAATTTGATGAGGTCCAGGTGCTTCGAAATGATGATCCGGATTTGTACCAAGTTGCCCAAGAAGCAGATGCCTTGGTCTTTTTCTCCAGGTCCAGGTTGGCCAAAGGATGCGGGCAAGATGGAGGAGATGATCCGAGATTTTCGCGGGGTCAAACCAATCTTGGGGATTTGCTTTGGGGCATCAAGCGATTGCGGAAGTTTTTGGAGGGCGCTTGGGATTGGCACCACAGGTCATGCATGGCAAACAAAGCCAGATCCAGCTAGAAGCTCCCTCTCCGCTATACGCGGGTGTCGCAAAAGAAGTCCCAGTCATGCGCTACCATTCGCTGACGATTGAAGACATGCCAGAGGATTTTGTCATTACCTCTCGGACGACGGATGATCAAGCGATTATGGGAATTCAACACCGCAGCTTACCGATTTATGGTTTTCAATACCATCCAGAAAGTATCGGGACGCCAGATGGGCTCAAGACCATCGAAAATTTTTGTCAAACTAGTCAAGGAGCGGAAGATGAAACAAGTGCTTGCAAAAAGTAGCGGAAGGAATGGATCTAACCAGTGCAGAGTTAGAAGCTGCCATGGAGGAAGTCGTTGCTGGTCGTGCTTCAGAAGCACAGGTGACGGCCCTTCTTCTAGGTCTCAAAATGAAGGGAGAAACGGTTGAAGAGCGGACGGCTATTGCAAAAGTGATGCAGGCCTATGCAGTCGCTATTCCTACAGAAGTTCAAGGAGCAATGGACAATTGTGGAACGGGGGGCGATCGTTCGTATAGTTTCAATATTTCAACAACAGCTGCCTTCGTCCTTGCTGGTGGTGGCATCAAGATGGCGAAAACACGGAAATCGTTCGATCTCTTCTAAATCTGGTTCTGCGGATGTACTAGAAGCTCTAGGGATTAACCTTGATTTGGGTCCAGAAGACTTGGGACGAGTGTTTGAAAAGGCGGGAATTGTCTTCCTATTTGCCAAAAATCTGCATCCTGGCATGCGCTATATTATGCCCGCTCGCTTGGCACTAGGGGTTCCAACGGTGATGAACTTAACTGGTCCTCTTATCAATCCGATTCCTCTAGAAACCCAGCTATTGGGAACCAGTCGTCCTGATATGCTAGAAAGTACGGCAGAGATTCTAAAGAATTTGGGTCGGAAACGCGCAGTGGTGGTGAGTGGTCCACAAGGTTTGGACGAGGCAGGCCTTGATGGAGAAAACCCAGCTCGCTATTCTGGAAAATGGACAGGTTACCTTATCCAGCTTTTCAACCAGAAGATATCGGAATGGAGCGCATTGAAATTGATCAAGTACGAGGTGGAGACGCCAAACGCAATGCGGAAATTTTGCTCAGCGTCTTGGAGAATGAAGCAAGTCCCTTCTTAGAGGTGACTGTCTTGAATGCTGGCCTTGGTTTTTATGCCAACGGCAAGGTAGATTCTATCAAGGAGGGATTGCCTTGGCACGTGAAGTGATTGCCAGTGGGGCTGCCCTTGAGAAATTGAGATTATTACAGGAGTATCAAAAATGAGTCAAGAATTCTTGCCAAAGATTCTAAAGGAAAAGGCGCGTGAAGTGGCTGCGATGAAAGAAGAGGAACTCCAACCTTTGCGCGAGACCTACCGCTTGTATGATTACCTAAAGAGTCATCCAGAAAAGCTTCAGGTCATTGCGGAAGTGAAAAAGGCCAGCCCGAGTTTGGGAGATATTCATGTTGATGTGGATATCGTCGCGCAGGCTAAGACTTACGAAGAAAAATGGGGCCGTGATGATTTCTGTCTTGACTGATGAAGTGTTTTTTTCAAGGGCAGTATCGAGTATCTCCGGGAAATATCTAGTCAAGTACGTATCCCCACCCTCAACAAAGATTTCATTGTGGATGAAAAGCAAATGATTCGGGCGCGAAACGCAGGGGCGACCGTGATCTTGTTGATAGTTGCAGCCTTATCAGAGACTCGTCTGAAAGAACTCTTCGATTTTGCGACCCATCTTGGCCTGGAGGTCTTGGTGGAGACCCATAATCTGACAGAACTAGAGGTCGCTCACCGGATTGGGGCTCAGATCATCGGGGTCAATAATCGCAACTTGGTGACCTTTGAGACAGATCTTCATACTAGCCTTGAATTGGCGACCAGCTTTGAACAAGAACCGGTTTACATCTCTGAGTCTGCTATTTTTCACAGCAGCAGACGCGCGCATGCTGGCTCCTTATTTTAATGGCATTCTCGTTGGGACAGCCCTCATGAAGGCAGACAATGTGGCTGAAAAAGTAAAGGAGTTGCAGATTGACAAAGGTTAAAATTTGCGGATTGTCCACTCCGGAAGCCGTCCAGACAGCTGTTGAAGCCGGTGCGGACTACATTGGTTTTGTCTTTGCACCAAGCAAACGGCAAGTCACGCTGGAGCAAGCTCGGCAGTTGGCTACAGGGATTCCAAAGGGGGTTCAAAAAGTCGGTGTTTTTGTATCACCACAAAGAGAAGAAGTGGAGCAAGCTTGCCAAGTTGTGGGCTTGGACCTGATACAAGTGCATGGGCCGATGGATGAAACCATCTTGCAAGACCTTCCCCAACAAACGATTCGCGCTGTTCAAGTGGGGAAAGACGCGGCTCTTCCTGAGACCAGTGCCGATTATCTGCTCTTTGATGCTCCTGTAGCAGGAAGTGGGCAGACCTTTTAACTGGCAAGAACTCGAAAGCCCAAAAACTTTCACAAAGCCCTTCTTTATTGCAGGAGGCTTGACGGAAGACAATGTAGCAGATGCTATTCGCTTCTTTCATCCTTATGCGGTGGATGTATCCAGTGGGGTCGAGACAAATGGAATAAAAAGATCAAGAAAAGATAAAACGATTTATAGAAAGGGTCAAGCATGGCATATAAACAACCAGATCAAAAAAACGGATTTTACGGGCGGTTCGGGGACGATTTGTCCCTGAAACCTTGATGACAGCAGTTTTAGAATTAGAAGAAGCCTACAGAGAAAGTCAAGCAGATCCTTCTTTTCAAGCAGAATTGGATCAGCTTCTGAAACAATATGTCGGTCGGGAAACACCGCTCTATTACGCTAAAGAAATCTTACCAAGTATGTCGGTGGAGCCAAGATCTTTTCTTAAAAGAGAAGACCTCAACCACACAGGGGCTCATAAAATTAATAATGCCCTAGGACAGGTTTTGTTGGCACACCGGATGGGCAAAAAGAAGATCATCGCAGAAACAGGGGCTGGACAGCACGGTGTTGCAACAGCAACAGCTGCTGCTTTATTTGATATGGAATGCACCATCTACATGGGGGAAGAAGATGTCAAACGCCAAGCCCTCAATGTCTTTCGGATGGAGTGTTGGGCGCCAAGGTTCAATCAGTAACAGATGGGTCACGTGTTCTCAAGGATGCGGTCAATGCTGCCCTTAGAGCCTGGGTAGCAAATGTGGAGGATACCCACTATATCATGGGGTTCTGCTCTAGGACCTCATCCCATTCCCAGAAATTGTCCGTGATTTTTCAAAGTGTCATCGGTCGAGAAGCCAAACGCCAATTTGCAGAGCAAAATGATGGTGCGCTACCAGATGCAGTCTTTAGCCTGTGTAGGAGGCGGATCGAACGCCATTGGGCTCTTCTATCCTTTTGTTGAGGATACCTCTGTTGCCATGTATGGGGCAGAAGCTGCTGGCCTTGGGGTAGATACAGACCAGCATGCAGCAACCTTGACCAAGGGGCGTCCGGGAGTCCTTCACGGCGCCTTGATGGATGTTTTACAGGATGCGCATGGACAGATTTTAGAAGCTTTCTCGATTTCAGCAGGTCTCGATTACCCAGGGATTGGGCCAGAGCATTCTTATTTCCATGAAATCAAGCGGGCGACCTATGTGCCTGTGACAGACCAAGAAGCCCTAGAAGCTTTTCAATTGCTTTCAAAAGTAGAAGGAATCATTCCAGCTCTGGAATCGAGCCATGCTATCGCCTATGCGGTGAAATTGGCCAAGGAGATGGGGCCTGAAAAATCCATGATCGTTTGCTTATCAGGTCGTGGGGATAAAGATGTGGTACAAGTCAAAGACCGCCTAGAACAAGAGAGAGGAGAGTAAGATGGGAAAGACCTTAACAGAGCATTTACAAAAGCTGAAAGACCAGCAGCAAGGGATCTTTGTTCCTTATATTATGGCAGGAGATCATGAAAAAGGCTTGGCAGGTTTGCAGGAAACCATCCAATTTTTGGAGGAGCTTGGTGTCTCAGCTATTGAGGTTGGCATTCCTTTTTCAGATCCGGTGGCAGATGGCCCTGTGATTGAAGAGGCAGGGACTACGAAGTTTAGCCCATGGGACGACGACAGAGGAACTGGTGCAAACGATCCAGCGCTTGGAGACAAGTGTTCCTTTGGTCATCATGACCTATTTCAACCCCTTGTTCCAATATGGGCTCGAAAACTTCTTTAGAGATGTAGAAGGAACAGCGGTCAAAGGGAGTGATTATTCCGGATCTTCCTCATGAGCATGCGGATCTGGTAGAGCCTCTATTAGTGGATAAAGACATCGCTTTGGTGCCACTAGTGAGCTTAACCACAGGAATCGAGCGCCAGAAAGAAATTGATCCAAGATGCAGAAGGATTTATCTATGCCGTTGCTGTCAATGGAGTGACGGGGAAAGCTGGTAGCTATCGAGATGATTTGGATCACCACTTGGCCCAATTACACGAAATAGCGTCCATTCCTGTTTTTAACAGGTTTTTGGAGTTTCCAGCATGGAGGATGTTCACCGTTTCAACAAGGTCTCAGATGGGGTTATTGTGGGGTCCAAAATCGTTAAGGCTCTCCACCAAGGGGAGACAGACGCCATCGCTCGTTTTATTTCTCAAGCAGTGAAGGGCTAGAAGCTTCATTCCATTCATCATCAGCTTGATTCTCCTAGATCAAGCTCTTTGTCTACTATTTTTAAACATTCCCCTCGTTTGGTCTTTTACAAACGAGGCTTTTCTCGTTACAATAGAGGTAGTAACAAGAAAAGAGGAGAAGAGAATGATAAGCCTTGAAGAGATTGATCAAGTTGTCCAGTCAGGTCCTTTTGAACCAACCTGGGACTCTCTTAGCCATCAAGTCTGTCCAGATTGGTATCGAGATGCCAAATTTGGAATGTTTATCCACTGGGGCGTCTACAGTGTACCTGCTTTCGGTTCGGAATGGTATTCGCGAAATATGTATATCCAAGGGAATCCTTGTTATGACTATCATCGAGAGCATTTTGGAGACCAGGCCGGCTTTGGCTACAAGGATCTCATTCCTCTTTTTACAGCCGATCGCTTTGATCCGGCATCTTGGCTAGATCTCTTTCAAAAAGCGGGAGCCCAGTATCTTTTTCCAGTTGCGGAGCACCACGATGGTTTTCAGATGTATGCCTCTACTCTCTCGCCTTATAATAGCTTAGAAATGGGGCCGAGACGAGATGTCTTAGGAGAGCTGAGGGAGGAAGCAGAAAAACGTGGCCTGCACTTCTGTACGTCCTCTCACCGGGCAGAACACCAGTTTTTCTTTTCACATGGCAAGGAATTCACTAGTGACATTCCGCAAGAAGTCCCAAGAGACAGCCTTTATTGGCCAGCCGAGCCAGAGCCCAAGGATCATTTTGATCTGACTTCCAAGCCTTATCCAAGTAAAGAATTCTTGGAAGATTGGCTGTTGCGAACCTGTGAACTGGTGCGGGACTACCAGCCAGAGCTCCTTTATTTTGACTGGTGGATCCAGCATGAGAGTTTCCGTCCCTACTTGATGCGCTTTTTTTGGCTTATTATTACAATCTAGCAGCACAAGAGGATCGCAAGGTGGCTGTTTGTTACAAACAGGATGCCCTCCCTTTCGGTTCAGGAATCGTCGAGATGGAGCGGGGAGGATACGGAGAGACGCAAGCCTTTCCGTGGCAAATGGATACCGCGATCGCCCGTAATTCTTGGTGCTATACCCAGGATCTAGCCTACAAGACCAGTAAGGAATTGCTACAAAAATTTAGTTGATGTTGTGGCAAAAAAATGGCAATCTTCTGCTCAATATTGGACCCAAGGCAGATGGCACGATCCCTGAGCAAGACCAAGACATCCTCACAGAGATCGGGGACTGGCTGGCGGTAAATGGAGAAGCTATTTATCAGAGTCGGCCTTGGCGGGTGTCATCGGACGGACCGACCGAGGCCCAGGAAGGTTCCTTCTCAGACGGGCAAGCGCCACTCTATACCAGCCAAGATTTTCCGCTATACCATGCGTGATGGCCTGCTTTATGCTATCCAGCTGGAACCAAGTGGAAGGACAGAAGAGCTGACCTTGCCGTCTCTCGCCTATGATCTCAAGCAACCGAGAATTCTTCATGCGCGCATTCAAAAGCTAGAGCTCCTTGGAGAAAGTCAGCTTCTTTCTTGGAGCCAAGATGAGACAGGGCTCCATCTTCAGTTACCAGCTTGTAGGAAAAAACAACCGCGTGTTTTGCGCCTCAGCTTTTAGTTTTCTTGAAGCTTTCTATAAGGAATCGTTTAGGTTTCTCTTGTATACTGTACTCATCCAATAAGAAATGAGGTACAGAAAATGAAAAATCTCAGTTAATTATCCAAAAACGCTTTTAAGAAATTGCCACAACAAGGTTCTTGTTACGGCGAATAAACACTTCTCTTCATTTTTCATAAGAAACTCCTAAAGAAGGCTCTACCCGAAAGGGTAGAGTTTTTATGTACCAGAGACCTTGTGATTCGTGGTATAATAGGCCTATGGAAAAAAAGAATAAATTACTACTCATCGACGGGTCTTCCGTCGCTTTTCGTGCCTTTTTCGCACTCTATAATCAAATTGATCGCTTCAAAAATGCCAATGGTCTGCATACCAATGCGGTCTATGGCTTTAACCTCATGTTGAGCCATCTCTTGGAGCGCATCCAACCAACCCATGTCCTCGTTGCTTTTGATGCAGGAAAGACGACTTTTCGGACGGAGATGTATGCCGACTACAAAGGGGGCCGTGCAAAAACTCCAGATGAGTTCCGTGAGCAGTTTCCTTTCATTCGTGAGCAACTGGATCATTTGGGAATCCGCCATTATGAGCTGGCCCAGTATGAAGCGGATGATATTATTGGAACGCTAGATAAGATGGCAGAAACTACCTCGGTGCCATTTGATGTGACCATTGTCTCTGGGGATAAGGATTTGATCCAGCTGACAGATGACAATACGGTGGTTGAAATCTCTAAAAAAGGGGTAGCGGAGTTTGAGGAATTCACTCCAGCCTATCTCAAAGAAAAAGATGGGGACTGACACCAGAGCAATTTATCGACCTCAAGGCCTTGATGGGAGATAAAGTCGGATAATATCCCAGGTGTTACTAAGATCGGAGAAAAGACCGGGATCAAACTACTCCTAGAGTACGGTTCTCTCGATGGCATTTACGAGCATATCGACGAGATGAAGGCTTCTAAGATGAAGGAAAACCTCATCAACGACAAGGAGCAGGCCTATCTGTCTAAGACTCTCGCAACCATCGATACTAATGCGCCCATTGAAATTGGCCTGGACGATATCACCTATACAGGCCCTCATCTAGAAAATCTCGCCAAGTTTTATGAGGAGATGGGCTTTAAGCAACTCCGTCAGGCCTTGGATCTCAGTGGAGAAGAAGCAGCTCCTGTAGCTATTGACTATACAGAAGTCGAGCAAGTCACTTCAGATATGCTCACGGAAGATAGTTTCTTCCATTTTGAGATTTTTTGGGGACAATTACCATACGGAACCCATCATCGGTTTTCGCATGGGGACCAAAGGTCAGCTCTACGCGAGTACAGATACTGGTCTTTTACAAACACCGATTTTTCAAAGAATTTCTCGAAAAAAACGCCCTCAAGGTCTATGACTTCAAGCGGGCCAAGGTCTTGCTCAGCCACTTGGGCATTACCCTTCAAAAATCCCGCGTTTTGACAGTCGATTGGCCAAGTATCTCTTGTCGACCGTAGAGGACAATGAAATTTCAACCATTGCGAGTCTCTATAGTCAGATTGCGCTACCGCTGGACGAAGTCGTTTATGGCAAGGGAGCCAAAAAGCTATCCCAGAAAAGGCGGTCCTATTAGAGCATTTGGCACGGAAAGTCGCTGTTCTACTGGATACCGAAGAGCCCATGGTGGAGCAGTTGCAAGCCCATGACCAGCTAGATTTGCTCTATGATATGGAGCAACCACTAGCAGCTGTTTTGGCCAAGATGGAAATCGCGGGGATCAAGGTAGAGCGCCAGACCCTAGAAGATATGCAGGTGGAAAAACGAAGTGGTCTTGGAGCGCTTGACTCAAGAAATCTACGAGCTTGCAGGAGAAGAGTTTAACATCAATTCTCCAAAACAATTGGGGGTCATCCTCTTTGAAAAAAATTGGAACTCCTCTTGAATATACTAAGAAGACCAAAAACCGGCTATTCAACAGCCGTTGATGTCTTGGAACGCCTGGCTCCAATTGCACCGATTGTGTCTAAGATTCTTGAATACCGCCAAATTGCTAAGATCCAGTCGACCCTATGTCATCGGTCTTCAAGATTGGATTTTGGAAGATGGGAAGATCCATACCCGCTATGTACAGGATTTGACGCAGACAGGCCGTTTGTCCAGTGTGGATCCCAACCTGCAAAACATTCCTGTCCGTTTGGAACAAGGTCGTCTTATTCGTAAGGCCTTTGTCCCAGAAGAGGAAAACAGTGTCTTGCTGAGTTCGGACTATTCACAAATCGAACTGCGCGTCTTGGCCCATATTTCGGGAGATGAGCATTTGATTGATGCTTTTAAACATGGGGCAGATATCCATACATCGACTGCTATGCGCGTCTTTCAATATTGAAAAACCAGAAGATGTGACGCCGAACGACCGTCGCAATGCAAAAGCAGTAAACTTCGGTGTGGTTTATGGAATTTCCGACTTTGGACTGTCTAACAACCTAGGGATCAGTCGAAAAGAAGCCAAGGCTTATATTGAGACCTACTTCGAACGCTACCCTGGCATCAAGGACTATATGGAGAGAGTGGTACGGGAAGCGCGTGATAAAGGCTATGTGGAGACCCTCTTCAAGCGTCGTCGGGAGATTCCAGATATCAATTCTCGCAACTTCAATGTTCGAGGCTTTGCGGAGCGGACAGCTATCAACTCACCCATCCAAGGATCTGCAGCAGACATCTTGAAAATTGCCATGATCCACTTGGACCAAACGCTAGAAAGAGGAGCATACAAGACCAAGATGCTTCTTCAGGTGCACGATGAAATCGTTCTGCAAGTGCCAAGTGATGAACTGGCAGCGATCAAAGAACTAGTCAAAGAGACCATGGAATCCGCTATCGAACTTGCAGTACCACTGGAAGCCGATGAAAACGAAGGCAAGACATGGTATGAAGCCAAATAAAGATTGAGTTTGTTCAAAACAGAAAGCGGTAGGAGACTTTTCAGTTTCCTACCGCTTTTAACGACAAACACTTGCAATGCCTTCCGTATTGTTATACTATTTAAAGAAAGGAAACGCATACAAAAGGAGATTCTTATGGCTTATTCATTTCGCAATCCTAGTGATGGCATTATCAAACATTACCTAGAAACCAGCAAGATCATCGCTGTGGTTGGATTATCTGATCGTGAAGACACAACCAGTCATCGTGTCAGCAAGGAGATGCAAGAGCGGGGCTATCGGATTATTCCTGTTAATCCTCGTGCAGCCGGTGGCCAGATTCTTGGAGAAACGGTGTATGCTAGCTTGCAGGAGATTCCTTTCCCAGTAGATATCGTCGATGTATACCGACGCAGTGAGTTTTTACCAGATGTGGCACGTGATTATATTGAGACGGATGCGAAAATTTTCTGGGCACAATTGGAGCTGGAAAATCAAGAAGCAGAAGAAATCCTTCGTGGAGCTGGACGAGAAGATATCGTCATGAACCGCTGTATCAAACGGGAACACACCCGACTGATCTTAGGAGACTCCCTATACGGTTTATAAATGATAAACAATTGATCATAGAAGAAAACCCCAGCTTGCTGGGGTTTTCTTCTTACTCTTATTCAGTTTCATGGCTTGGATGGCCTGTAAAATGGCGCGGCCCTTGTTTAATCTGCTTGATTTGATCATAAAAGGCAATTTGGCAGTTGATAAAGTAAGGCATGGTATAAAAGCCGATGACATCGCGCGTGAAGTAATTCAAGAAGTACCAACCAATCAAGGTTAGATCGAGCACCAAGCGATTGCTGCGGAACCCTTTCATGGTTTCACGACTTTGGCGAAGGACTCCAAAGGCTCCCTTGTAGTCGCCGTCTCGTAATTGCTCATAGAGGATCAATTCGACCAAGCTGAGACTGTAGTATTGTGGCAGGTAAAAGAGGAGGCCAATCAGGCCAAGTATGACACCAGCAGTCATCAGAGGCATTTGTTGCATGAGAGATTGGAATTCAGGACTGGAAGCACTCAGAGTGCTAGGGTTGCTCACCTTATCGTAGATCGCTAAAAATCGAATGCTGGCGTAGGTGCTGATGAGACTCCCCACATAGAGGATGAGTCCCCATAAAAAGAGGACGGCTTGCTTCAAGATCAAGGTGGCAAATACAGAGGTAAAGCGATCTTGTTTAAAGATATCTAAGACACGTGTTCGGTGTTCGATCTTGGGATTAATCGTATCTAAATAGCTAAAAGTCGCACCAACCACTAAAATGGAGATGACAAAGGAGACGACAGAAGGAAAGAGTTGCCGCTGGATCATGTAGATACTTGCTTGCTGCAAGGTCATATCTGGTAGTAGATCGACCAGATCTTGCCCGCTTAAGAGAAAGTTAGCAAGAATGGTCAACAGGACCGGAAGAGCAAAAAAAGGATAGCTAAGCCCGGTTGCTGGACTTGCATGGTACGTGCCCGGAGGCGAATCAGTTTAAGGTTCATAGATGACACTCTCTTCATAGTAGTACTTTTTTTATTATAACATAAGTCCGTGACAGAGCCGGTAAAATTTGGTACAATCGTACAGGTGCTCACAGGAAAACTGTGACAGGAATAAGAAGGCTGGGACTGTTTTTTTCCCAGTACGGAGGTAACCATGACAGATTCACCGATTCAATATCGATTAATCAAAAAAAGAAAAAGCATACAGGTGCTCGTCTGGGAGAAATTATCACCCCTCACGGGACCTTCCCTGACCCCAATGTTTATGCCTGTAGGGACTCAGGCAACCGTTAAGACCCAATCGCCAGAAGAACTCAAGGAAATGGGTTCCGGCATTATCTTGGCCAACACCTACCATCTCTGGCTTCGTCCCGGGGACGACTTGGTCGCAAAAAGCAGGAGGACTGCACCAGTTCATGAACTGGGACCAGCCCGATTTTGACAGATAGTGGAGGCTTCCAGGTCTATTCATTAGCGGATACCCGCAACATCACCGAAGAAGGGGTAACCTTTAAAAAAACCACCTCAACGGCTCGAAGATGTTCCTCTCTCCAGAAAAAGGCCATCTCCATCCAAAACAATCTAGGGAAGCGACATCATGATGTCCTTTGATGAATGCCCTCAGTTCTATCAGCCCCTATGATTATGTGAAAAAATCAATCGAACGGACCAGTCGTTGGGCAGAACGTGGCCTAAAGGCTCACCGTCGCCCTCATGATCAAGGTCTTTTCGGGATTGTCCAAGGGGCTGGATTTGAAGACTTGCGCCGTCAGTCTGCTCAAGATTTGGTCAGCATGGACTTCCCAGGCTATTCCATCGGTGGCTTAGCTGTTGGGGAAAGCCATGAAGAGATGAATGCCGTGCTTGATTTCACTACTCCGCTCTTACCAGAAAACAAGCCACGCTATCTCATGGGAGTAGGAGCTCCAGACAGTCTGATTGATGGCGTTATTCGTGGAGTGGACATGTTTGACTGTGTCTTGCCGACGCGGATTGCGCGAAATGGTACCTGTATGACTAGCCAAGGACGCCTAGTAGTGAAAAATGCGCAATTTGCAGAAGACTTTACACCGCTGGATCCCGAATGTGATTGCTACACTTGTAAGAACTACACCCGAGCTTATCTTCGCCACCTCCTCAAGGCAGATGAGACCTTCGGCATTCGCTTGACCAGCTACCACAACCTGTACTTCTTGATCAACCTCATGAAGCAGGTTCGTCAAGCCATCATGGATGACAATCTCTTAGAATTCCGTGAGCATTTCGTCGAAAAAAATATGGCTATAACAAAGTCAGGACGGAATTTCTAGAAATAGATTAAATAGGAAGAAAAAAAGACTACAGCCATCTGAGAATAATAGGAATAACTGCTAGACGCAGTGGTTGATTGGTATCTTTGTTCGCTTGTTAAGCTCCAAAGATAACCTAATCAACTGTGCGGGGGCGAGACGACGAACAAATTGGATATAAATTTGTTCTGTCTCGCTCCCTTTTTCCTATATAATAGCAACTTTTTTAGCACGCTTTTTCTTTCGAAAACACTTTCATCAAAAAAAACGAAAAAAATCTTCTCAAATCCCTTGCATTGGGCCTTTGTTTGTGTTAAACTACTATGGTGCTGTGAAAAACAGCTATTAGCTTTGATGCAAGAGGTTGCGACACGCTCGGTTGCATTGCCACGCAACGCGCGTCGGTTTTCTTGTGGAGCTAGCCTATTATCTTAAATAGACGAAAAGGAGAAAAAGATGGCAAACAAAAAAATCCGCATCCGTTTGAAAGCGTACGAACACCGTACACTCGACACAGCGGCTGCAAAAAAATCGTAGAATCAGCTACTCGTACAGGTGCACAAGTTGCGGGTCCAATCCCACTTCCAACTGAGCGTAGCCTCTACACAATCATTCGTGCGACTCACAAATACAAAAGATTCTCGCGAACAATTCGAAATGCGTACACACAAACGTTTGATCGACATCATCAACCCAACTCAAAAAAACAGTTGACGCTTTGATGAAATTGGATCTTCCAAGTGGTGTAAACGTAGAAATCAAACTTTAATCTAAAGCTTGATCGAGAGCATAAAAAACGCTCGTTAAAAACTTTTTGAATAAAAAACTATAGAAAAGGAACTATTTTCTCATGACAAAAGGAATCTTAGGGAAAAAAGTGGGAATGACTCAAATCTTCACTGAAGCTGGCGAATTGATCCCTGTAACAGTTATCGAAGCAACTCCAAACGTTGTTCTTCAAGTTAAAACTGTTGAAACAGATGGTTACAACGCTATCCAAGTTGGTTTCGATGACAAACGCGAAGTATTGAGCAACAAACCTGCTAAAGGACATGTAGCAAAAAGCTAACACGGCTCCTAAGCGCTTCATTCGTGAATTCAAAAAAACGTTGAAGGCTTGGAAGTTGGTGCTGAAATCACAGTTGACACTTTCGAAGCTGGAGACATTGTTGATGTAACTGGTACTTCTAAAGGTAAAGGCTTCCAAGGTGTTATCAAACGCCACGGACAATCACGTGGACCAATGGCTCACGGTTCTCGTTACCACCGTCGTCCAGGTTCTATGGGACCTGTTGCACCTAACCGCGTATTCAAAGGTAAAAAAACCTTGCAGGACGCATGGGTGGCGATCGTGTAACAATTCAAAACCTTGAAGTTGTTCAAGTTGTTCCAGAAAAAGAACGTTATCCTTATCAAAGGTAACGTACCAGGTGCTAAGAAATCTCTTATCACTATCAAGTCAGCAGTTAAAGCTGGTAAATAATAAGGAAAGGGGAATACAGTCAAAATGGCAAATGTAACATTATTCGACCAAACTGGTAAACAAGCGGGCGAAGTTGTTCTTAACGATGCGATCTTTGGTATCGAACCAAACCAAGCAGTTGTATTTGATGTGATCATCAGCCAACGTGCTAGCCTTCGTCAAGGAACTCACGCAGTTAAAAAAACCGTTCAGCCGTTTCAGGTGGCGGACGCAAACCATGGCGTCAAAAAGGAACTGGACGTGCTCGTCAAGGTTCTATCCGCTCTCCACAATGGCGTGGTGGTGGAATTGTCTTCGGACCAACTCCACGTAGCTATGCGTACAAACTTCCTCAAAAAGTTCGTCGCCTTGCACTTAAATCTGTTTACTCAGAAAAAGTTGCTGAAAACAAATTTGTAGCCGTTGATTCTCTTGAATTTACAGCTCCAAAAACTGCTGAATTTGCAAAAGTTCTTGCAGCTTTGAGCATCGATTCTAAAGTCCTTGTTATTCTTGAAGAAGGAAATGAATTCGCAGCTCTTTCAGCTCGTAACCTTCCAAACGTGAAAGTTGCGACTGCTACAACTGCAAGTGTTCTTGACATCGCAAATAGTGACAAACTTCTTGTTACTCAAGCAGCTATCTCTAAAATCGAGGAGGTTCTTGCATAATGAATTTGTATGATGTTATCAAAAAACCTGTTATCACTGAAAAAGTCAATGGCTCAACTTGAAGCAGGCAAATATGTATTCGAAGTTGACACTCGCGCTCACTAAACTTTTGATCAAACAAGCTGTTGAAGCTGCGTTTGAAGGTGTAAAAAGTTGCGAATGTGAACACTGTAAACGTAAAACCCTAAAAGCAAAAACGCGTTGGACGTTACACTGGTTTTTACTTCAAAAACTAAAAAAAGCTATCATCACGCTTGCAGCTGATTCTAAAAGCAATCGAGTTGTTTGCTACTGAAGCTGAATAATCTAAGGAGGAAATATCGTGGGAATTCGTGTTTATAAACCAACAACAAACGGTCGCCGTAATATGACTTCTTTGGATTTCGCTGAAATCACAACAAACACACCTGAGAAAAACTTTTGCTTGTTTCTCTTAAAAACAAAGCAGGTCGTAACAACAACGGTCGTATCACTGTTCGTCACCAAGGTGGTGGACACAAACGTCATTACCGTTTGATCGATTTCAAACGTAACAAAGATGGAGTTGAAGCAGTCGTTAAAACGATCGAATACGATCCAAACCGCTCAGCTAACATCGCGCTTGTACACTACACTGACGGTGTGAAAGCTACATCATCGCCCCTAAAGGTCTTGAAGTAGGTCAACGCATCGTATCAGGACCAGAAGCAGATATCAAAGTCGGAAACGCTCTTCCACTTGCTAACATCCCAGTTGGTACTTTGATCCACAACATCGAATTGAAACCTGGTAAAGGTGGAGAATTGGTACGTGCTGCTGGAGCTTCTGCTCAAGTATTGGGTTCTGAAGGTAAATATGTACTTGTTCGTCTTCAATCAGGCGAAGTTCGTATGATTCTTGGAACTTGCCGTGCTACAGTTGGTGTTGTCGGAAACGAACAACATGGACTTGTTAAACCTTGGTAAAGCGGGACGTAACCGCTGGAAAGGTGTTCGCCCTACAGTTCGTGGTTCTGTAATGAACCCGAATGATCACCCACACGGTGGTGGTGAAGGTAAAGCACCAGTTGGACGTAAAGCGCCATCTACTCCTTGGGGTAAACCTGCGCTTGGTCTTAAAACTCGTAACAAGAAAGCGAAATCTGACAAACTTATCGTTCGTCGTCGCAACCAAAAAAATAATCATAAGCAACTAGCTTACACTTTCCGCCAGCTCGGTAGCGCTGCATAGCAGCGCAAGCCGCTGTGGTACTAAATTTTAAAGGAGAAAATTACAAAATGGGACGTAGTCTTAAAAAAGGACCTTTCGTCGATGAGCATTTGATGAAAAAAGTTGAAGCTCAAGCAAACGACGAAAAGAAAAAAGTAATTAAAACTTGGTCACGTCGTTCAACGATCTTCCCAAGTTTCATCGGATACACTATCGCAGTTTATGATGGACGTAAACATGTACCTGTTTACATCCAAGAAGACATGGTAGGTCACAAGCTTGGTGAATTTGCACCAACTCGTACTTACAAAGGTCACGCGACAGACGACAAGAAGACACGTAGAAAATAAGGAGAACATAAATGGCAGAAATTACTTCAGCTAAAGCAATGGCTCGTACAGTGCGTGTTTCACCTCGTAAATCACGTCTTGTTCTTGACAACATCCGTGGTAAAAAGCGTAGCCGATGCCATCGCTATTTTGACATTCACACCAAACAAAGCTGCAGGGATCATCCTTAAAGTGTTGAACTCAGCAGTAGCAAACGCTGAAAACAACTTTGGTTTGGAAAAAAGCTAACTTGGTAGTATCTGAAGCATTCGCAAACGAAGGACCAACAATGAAACGTTTCCGTCCACGTGCGAAAGGTTCAGCTTCACCAATCAACAAACGTACAGCTCACATCACAGTAGCTGTTGCAGAAAAAAATAAGGAGGTAAACTCGTGGGTCAAAAAGTACATCCAATTGGTATGCGTGTTGGTATCATCCGTGATTGGGATGCCAAATGGTATGCTGAAAAAGAATACGCGGATTACCTTCATGAAGATCTTGCAATCCGTAAATTCATTCAAAAAGAATTGGCTGACGCAGCCGTTTCAACTATTGAAATCGAACGCGCAGTAAACAAAGTTAACGTTTCTCTTCACACTGCTAAACCAGGTATGGTTATCGGTAAAGGTGGAGCAAACGTTGATGCACTTCGTGCAGCTCTTAACAAATTGACTGGTAAACAAGTACACATCAACATCATTGAGATCAAACGTCCTGACTTGGATGCTCACCTTGTTGGTGAAGGAATCGCTCGTCAATTGGAACAACGTGTTGCTTTCCGTCGTGCACAAAAACAAGCGATCCAACGTGCTATGCGTGCTGGGGCTAAAGGAATCAAAACTCAAGTATCAGGTCGTTTGAACGGCGCAGATATTGCCCGTGCAGAAGGATACTCTGAAGGAACTGTTCCACTTCACACACTTCGCGCTGATATCGATTACGCTTGGGAAGAAGCAGACACTACTTACGGTAAACTTGGTGTTAAAGTATGGATCTACCGTGGTGAAGTTCTTCCAGCTCGTAAAGACGCTAAAGGAGGTAAATAACCAATGTTAGTACCTAAACGTGTAAAACACCGTCGCGAATTCCGTGGTAAAATGCGCGGTGAAGCAAAAGGTGGAAAAGAAGTAGCATTCGGTGAATACGGTCTTCAAGCTACAACTAGCCACTGGATCACAAACCGTCAAATCGAAGCTGCTCGTATCGCCATGACTCGTTACATGAAACGTGGTGGTAAAGTTTGGATTAAGATTTTTCCCACAAATCATACACCGCTAAAGCTATCGGGGTACGTATGGGATCTGGTAAAGGGGCTCCTGAAGGTTGGGTAGCACCAGTTAAACGTGGTAAAGTGATGTTCGAAATCGCTGGTGTATCTGAAGAGATCGCACGCGAAGCACTTCGTCTTGCTAGCCACAAATTGCCAGTTAAAACTAAATTTGTGAAACGTGAAGCAGAATAAGGAGAGGTCATGAAACTTACAGAAGTAAAAGAATTTGTTAAAGAACTTCGTGGTCTTTCTCAAGAAGAACTCGCGAAGCGTGAAAATGAATTGAAGAAAGAATTGTTTGAACTTCGTTTCCAAGCAGCTGCTGGTCAATTGGAACAAACTGGACGTTTGAAAGAAGTGAAAAAACAAATCGCTCGTATCAAAACTGTTCAATCAGAAGCTAAATAATAGACTAGGGAAGGAGAATTTCAATGGAACGCAATAATCGTAAAGTTCTTGTTGGACGCGTTGTGTCTGACAAAATGGACAAAACAATCACAGTTGTAGTTGAAACTAAACGTAACCACCCAGTCTATGGTAAACGTATCAACTATTCTAAAAAATACAAAGCTCATGATGAAAAACAATGTTGCTAAAGAAGGCGATATCGTTCGTATCATGGAAACTCGTCCGCTTTCAGCTACAAAAACGCTTCCGTCTTGTAGAAGTCGTTGAAAGAAAGCGGTCATCATCTAATCATACCTGAAAGGAGAAAACGTAAATGATTCAAACAGAAACTCGTTTGAAAGTCGCTGACAACAGTGGCGCACGCGAAATCTTGACAATCAAAAGTTCTTGGTGGTTCAAAACGTAAATTCGCGAGCATCGGTGATGTAATCGTTGCATCTGTAAAACAAGCTACTCCTGGTGGTGCGGTTAAGAAAGGTGACGTTGTAAAAGCTGTTATCGTTCGTACTAAATCAGGTGCTCGTCGTAAAGATGGTTCATACATCAAGTTCGACGAAAATGCAGCAGTGATCATCCGTGACGACAAAACTCCTCGCGGAACTCGTATCTTTGGCCCAGTTGCACGTGAATTGCGTGACGGTGGTTTCATGAAGATCGTATCACTTGCTCCAGAAGTACTTTAATCAATCAAAAACAAACACAGTCCCCTGGCTCAGCCAGGGTGCCCATCGGGCGTAAGAATAAAAGGAGAATAAAATGTTTGTAAAAAAAGGCGACAAAGTTCGCGTTATCGCTGGTAAAGACAAAGGCGTAGAAGCTGTTGTTCTTACTGCTCTTCCAAAAGTAAATAAAGTTGTTGTAGAAGGTGTAAACATCATCAAGAAACACCAACGTCCAAATAACGAAAACCCTCAAGGTGCAATCGTTGAAAAAGAAGCTCCAATCCATGCTTCTAACGTTCAAGTTTTTGGACAAAAAAACGGTGTTGCTGGACGTGTTGGCTACAAATTTGTAGACGGCAAAAAAGTTCGCTACAACAAAAAATCAGGCGAAGTGCTTGACTAATCACGAAGGAAAGGAGAAGTATAATGGCTAATCGTTTAAAAGAAAAATACCTTAATGAAGTAGTACCATCATTGACTGAACAGTTCAACTATTCATCAGTTATGGCTGTGCCAAAAAGTTGATAAAATCGTTTTTGAACATGGGTGTCGGTGATGCAGTATCAAATGCTAAAAAAACCTTGAAAAAAAGCTGCTGAAGAGCTTGCTTTGATCTCAGGTCAAAAACCATTGATCACTAAGGCTAAAAAAATCAATCGCCGGCTTCCGTCTTCGTGAAGGTGTTGCGATCGGTGCAAAAGTTACCCTTCGTGGTGAACGTATGTACGAATTCTTGGATAAATTGGTAACAGTTTCACTTCCACGTGTACGTGATCATCCGTGTATTCTTGAAATACGGAACTAACGGTGAACGAGTTATCACTAACTTAAAACGCGTTTCTAAACCAGGACTTCGTGTTTACAAAAAACGTGAAGATCTTCCAAAAGTACTTAACGGACTTGGAATTGCTATTCTTTCAACTTCTGAAGGTTTGCTTACTGATAAAGAAGCACGCCAAAAGAACGTTGGTGGAGAAGTTATCGCTTACGTTTGGTAATATTTAGCTCCCAATTTCGTTGTGACTCTTCGTTATTGTCTCTTGCCTAACTCAAAGTTATGTCTGCGAGACAATGCCTCGATTCACTTTGAAATTGAGACCTAAATGTTCCTTCAAATCGAGAAATCGATTTAACCCCGTGAAAACTGGCCAACAAGGCCTGACAATTTAACAGGAGAATAAAAACATGTCACGTATTGGTAATAAAGTTATCGTGTTGCCTGCTGGTGTTGAAATCACTAACAATGACAACGTTGTAACTGTAAAAGGACCTAAAGGAGAACTTACTCGTGAGTTCTCAAAAGATATTGAAATTCGTGTGGAAGGTACTGAAGTAACTCTTCACCGTCCAAACGATTCAAAAGAAATGAAAACTATCCACGGAACTACTCGTGCTCTTTTGAACAACATGGTTATTGGTGTATCAGAAGGATTCAAGAAACAACTTGAAATGCGTGGGGTTGGTTACCGTGCACAACTTCAAGGAAACAAACTTGTCTTGGCTGTTGGTAAATCTCATCCAGACGAAGTTGAAGCTCCAGAAGGAATTACTTTTGAACTTCCAAACCCAACAACAATCGTTGTTAGCGGAATTTCAAAAGAAGTAGTTGGTCAAACAGCTGCTTACGTACGTAGCCTTCGTTCACCAGAACCATACAAAGGTAAAGGTATCCGTTACGTTGGCGAATATGTTCGTCTTAAAGAAGGTAAAACAGGTAAATAATATTGAGTGGTTGATTTTCAGCCACCAATATCATTTCCAACTTTGTGCATAGCACACGATTTAAAACTAAAGAGGTGAAAACTGTGATTTCTAAACCAGATAAAAACAAACTCCGCCAAAAACGCCACCGTCGCGTTCGCGGAAAACTCTCTGGAACTGCTGATCGCCCACGTTTGAACGTATTCCGTTCTAATACAGGCATCTACGCTCAAGTTATTGATGACGTAGCGGGTGTAACGCTCGCAAGTGCTTCAACTCTTGACAAAGAAGTTTCAAAAGGAACAAAAACTGAACAAGCCGTTGCTGTCGGTAAACTCGTTGCAGAACGTGCAAACGCTAAAGGTATTTCAGAAGTGGTGTTCGACCGCGGTGGATATCTATATCACGGACGTGTGAAAGCTTTGGCTGATGCAGCTCGTGAAAACGGATTGAAATTCTAATAGGAGGACACTAGAAAATGGCATTTAAAGACAATGCAGTTGAATTAGAAGAACGCGTAGTTGCTGTTAACCGTGTTACTAAAGTTGTTAAAGGTGGACGTCGTCTTCGTTTTGCAGCTCTTGTAGTCGTTGGTGACCACAACGGTCGCGTAGGATTTGGTACTGGTAAAGCTCAAGAAGTTCCAGAAGCAATCCGCAAAGCAGTAGAAGATGCTAAGAAAAACTTAATCGAAGTTCCTATGGTTGGAACAACAATCCCACACGAAGTTATTTCAGAATTCGGTGGAGCTAAAGTATTGTTGAAACCTGCTGTAGAAGGTTCTGGGGTTGCCGCTGGTGGTGCTGTTCGTGCCGTTATCGAGTTGGCAGGTGTAGCTGATGTTACATCTAAATCTCTTGGCTCAAATACTCCAATCAACATTGTTCGTGCAACTGTTGAAGGTTTGAAACAATTGAAACGCGCTGAAGAAGTTGCTGCCCTTCGTGGTATTTCAGTTTCTGATTTGGCATAAGAAAGGGGATAAAATGGCTCAAATTAAAATTACTTTGACTAAGTCTCCAATCGGACGCATTCCATCACAACGTAAAACTGTTGTAGCACTTGGACTTGGCAAATTGAACAGCTCTGTTATTAAAGAAGATAACCCAGCAGTACGTGGTATGATTACTGCAGTATCTCACTTGGTAACAGTTGAAGAAGTAAACTAATTAAATTTTAGGGGATGTGCAGTATACCATCCCCTAAAACTAGATATAGTCATCTTTGATGACAAACGTATAGGCGAGTTGATAGGAGAGACAACCTTTTCTCTCTTATCGGCGCTAGCATTTTACAAAAGAGGAGAAAATATATAATGAAACTTCATGAATTGAAACCTGCAGAAGGTTCTCGTAAAACTCGTAACCGTGTTGGTCGTGGTACTTCATCAGGTAACGGTAAAACATCTGGTCGTGGTCAAAAAGGTCAAAAAGCTCGTAGCGGTGGCGGAGTACGTCTTGGTTTTGAAGGTGGACAAACTCCATTGTTCCGTCGTCTTCCAAAACGTGGATTCACTAACATCAACGCTAAAGAATACGCAATTGTTAACCTTGACCAATTGAACGTCTTTGAAGATGGTGCAGAAGTAACTCCAGTTGTTCTTATCGAATCAGGAATTGTTAAAGATGAAAAATCAGGTATCAAAATTCTTGGTAACGGTGAGTTGAATAAGAAATTGTCTGTAAAAGCAGCTAAATTCTCTAAATCAGCTGAAGAAGCTATCACTGCTAAAGGTGGTTCAGTAGAAGTCATCTAAGAGAGGTGACCTATGTTTTTTAAATTATTGAGAGAAGCCTTCAAAGTCAAGCAAGTTCGATCAAAAATTCTTTTTACAATTTTTATCGTCTTTGTCTTCCGTATCGGGACTAGCATTACGGTTCCATGGGTGAATGCCAATAGCTTGAATGCTTTGAGTGGTCTATCTTTTCTAAATATGTTAAGTTTGGTGTCTGGTAATGCCATGAAAAACTTTTCAGTTTTTGCACTTGGTGTTAGTCCATACATTACTGCTTCTATCGTTGTCCAACTCTTACAAATGGATTTATTACCGAAGTTTGTGGAGTGGGGCAAACAAGGGGAAGTTGGTCGTAGAAAATTGAATCAAGCAACTCGTTACATTGCCCTTGTTCTTGCATTCGTGCAATCTATCGGGATTACAGCTGGTTTTAATGCTTTATCTGGAGCTAAACTCTTGACTGTTCCTCTAACACCACAAGTTTTCCTTGTGATTGGAGCAATCCTAACAGCAGGTAGTATGATTGTTACCTGGTTGGGTGAACAGATTACTGATAAGGGATATGGGAATGGTGTTTCTATGATTATCTTTGCAGGGATTGTTGCTTCAATTCCTGATATGATCAAGGGTATCTATGTCGACTATTTTGTCAACGTACCAAGCGACCGCTTGAACTCATCTCTCATTTTTGTAGGAATTTTAATCGTAGCTGTCTTGTTGATTATCTATTTCACAACATATGTGCAACAAGCAGAATATAAGATTCCAATTCAGTATACCAAAGTAGCTCAAGGTGCTCCATCTAGTTCATATCTTCCATTGAAGATTAACCCTGCAGGAGTTATTCCAGTTATCTTTGCTAGCTCAATTACAGCAGCACCAGCGGCAATTTTACAATTTGTAAGTGCATCTGGTCTTGATTGGGCCTGGGTACGTAGTGCTCAGGAGTTGCTATCTACAACAGCCCCTACAGGTATCGCTTTGTACGCTCTGTTGATTATCCTCTTTACATTCTTCTATACATTTGTACAGATTAATCCAGAGAAGGCAGCAGAGAATTTGCAAAAGAGCGGTGCTTATATCCACGGTGTCCGTCCTGGTAAAGGGACAGAAGAGTATATGTCAAAACTTCTTCGTCGTCTCGCAACAGTCGGTTCCCTCTTCCTAGGTGTCATTTCTATTTTACCTATTGTAGCTAAGGATTTATTCGGTCTTTCAGAAGTCGTTGCTTTTGGGGGAACAAGTCTTTTGATCATTATCTCAACAGGTATTGAAGGAATTAAACAATTGGAAGGTTATTTATTGAAACGTAAGTATGTTGGTTTCCTGAATACAACAGAATAATTGTAATAGAAAAGAAAAATTCACTATTGCTCAGAGAGTGGAGTTTAAAAAAATCAAAGACCTTGTCAGATTTTTTTATCTCCTCTCTTCTATTTTGTTTTTTTAAATAGGAGTTGAAATGAATTTTTTTGCTTCTATTTAAAAAAACAAAAAAAGGAGTTTGAATCATGAATCTTTTTGATTATGGGCTTACCTGGTGCAGGTAAGGGTACACAGGCAGCAAAAATTGTTGAACAATTTCATGTTGCTCATATCTCAACAGGTGATATGTTCCGCGCGGCAATGGCTAACCAAACTGAAATGGGTGTCTTAGCTAAGTCTTATATCGACAAAGGCGAGTTGGTTCCAGATGAAGTTACAAATGGTATCGTGAAAGAGCGTCTCTCACAAGATGACATTAAAGAAACTGGTTTCTTGTTGGACGGGTACCCACGTACAATTGAACAAGCTCATGCCTTGGATAAAACTTTAGCTGAATTAGGGATTGAGCTTGAAGGTGTTATTAACATCGAAGTAAATCCAGATTGTCTTTGGAGCGTTTGAGTGGTCGTATCATTCACCGTGAAACTGGCGAAACTTTCCACAAAGTTTTCAATCCACCAGTTGACTATAAAGAAGAAGATTATTACCAACGTGAAGATGACAAACCTGAAACAGTAAAACGTCGTTTGGATGTTAATATTGCCCAAGGTGAACCAATTATTGCCCACTATCGTGCAAAAGGTTTGGTACATGATATCGAAGGTAACCAAGATATCAATGATGTCTTTGCAGATATCGAAAAAGTATTGACAAAATTGAAATAAAAGCGTTTTTCATGCTTGCAAAATGTCTCTACAAATGTTATACTGAGTTAGTCTGACTTATAATTGTTGTCTCTGTGTCTAGAGGCATCAAATCGAAATTTATGGAGGTACTTTTGCGTGGCAAAAGACGATGTGATTGAAGTTGAAGGTAAAGTAGTTGATACTATGCCGAATGCAATGTTTACGGTTGAACTTGAAAATGGACATCAGATTTTAGCAACAGTTTCTGGTAAAATTCGTAAAAACTATATTCGTATTTTAGCGGGAGATCGTGTTACTGTCGAAATGAGTCCATATGACTTGACACGTGGACGTATCACTTACCGCTTTAAATAATCGAAAAACTTGGAGGGATAAGAAATGAAAGTAAGACCATCGGTCAAACCAATTTGCGAATACTGTAAAGTAATTCGTCGTAATGGTCGTGTTATGGTAATTTGCCCAGCAAATCCAAAACACAAACAACGTCAAGGATAAGATAGAAAGGAGAAAACATGGCTCGTATTGCTGGAGTTGACATTCCAAATGACAAACGCGTAGTAATTTCATTGACTTATGTGTACGGTATCGGACTTCCAACATCTAAGAAAATCTTGGCAGCTGCTGGAATTTCAGAAGATGTACGTGTTCGCGATCTTACACCAGATCAAGAGGATGCTATCCGTCGTGAAGTGGATGCAATTAAAGTTGAAGGTGATCTTCGTCGTGAAGTTAACTTGAACATCAAACGTTTGATGGAAATCGGTTCATACCGTGGGATCCGTCACCGTCGTGGACTTCCTGTCCGTGGACAAAACACTAAAAACAACGCTCGCACTCGTAAAGGTAAAGCTGTTGCGATTGCTGGTAAGAAAAAATAATATAGGAGGTAAAAGTCTTGGCTAAACCAACACGTAAACGTCGTGTGAAAAAGAATATCGAATCTGGTATTGCTCATATTCACGCTACATTTAATAACACTATTGTTATGATTACTGATGTGCATGGTAATGCAATTGCTTGGTCATCAGCTGGTGCTCTTGGTTTCAAAGGTTCTCGTAAATCTACACCATTTGCTGCTCAAATGGCTTCTGAAGCTGCTGCTAAATCTGCACAGGAACACGGTCTTAAGTCAGTTGAAGTTACTGTTAAAGGTCCAGGTTCTGGTCGTGAGTCAGCTATTCGTGCTCTTGCTGCCGCTGGTCTTGAAGTAACAGCAATTCGTGATGTGACTCCAGTGCCACACAATGGTGCTCGTCCTCCAAAACGTCGCCGTGTATAATCATAACCTTACACTGCTTTTCGTTTAAGAGGGAGTAACTAAATGATCGAGTTTGAAAAACCAAATATAACAAAAATTGATGAAAATAAAGATTATGGCAAGTTTGTAATCGAACCGCTTGAACGTGGTTACGGTACAACACTTGGTAACTCTCTTCGTCGTGTACTTCTAGCTTCTCTTCCAGGGGCTGCTGTAACATCTATCAATATCGAAGGTGTATTGCATGAATTTGATACAGTTCCGGGTGTTCGCGAAGACGTGATGCAAATCATTCTGAACATCAAAGGTATTGCAGTAAAATCTTACGTTAAAGACGAAAAGATCATTGAACTAGATGTGCAAGGTCCTGCTGAAATTACAGCTGGAGATATCTTGACAGATAGCGACATTGAAATTGTAAATCCAGATCATTATCTCTTTACAATCGGTGAAGGTTCTTCTCTAAAAGCGACAATGACTGTTAACAGTGGTCGTGGATATGTACCTGCTGATGAAAATAAAAAAGATAATGCACCAGTTGGAACACTTGCTGTAGATTCTATTTATACACCAGTTACAAAAGTCAACTATCAAGTTGAACCTGCTCGTGTAGGTAGCAATGATGGTTTCGACAAATTAACCCTTGAAATCTTGACTAATGGAACAATTATTCCAGAAGATGCTTTAGGGCTTTCAGCACGTATCTTGACAGAGCACCTTGATTTGTTTACAAATCTTACAGAGATTGCTAAGTCAGCAGAAGTGATGAAAGAAGCTGATACTGAATCGGACGACCGTATCTTGGAACGTACGATTGAGGAACTTGACTTGTCTGTGCGTTCATACAACTGTTTGAAACGTGCCGGTATCAACACTGTGCATGATTTGACAGAAAAATCTGAAGCAGAGATGATGAAAGTAAGAAATCTTGGACGCAAGAGTTTGGAAGAAGTGAAAGTCAAACTCATTGATTTGGGTCTTGGATTAAAAGATAAATAAAGGAGGAATAAATGGCTTACCGTAAACTAGGACGCACTAGCTCACAACGTAAAGCAATGCTTCGCGATTTGACAACTGACCTTTTGATCAACGAATCAATCGTGACAACTGAAGCTCGTGCTAAAGAAATCCGTAAAACTGTTGAAAAAATGATTACTCTAGGTAAACGTGGTGATTTGCATGCACGTCGTCAAGCAGCTGCTTTCGTACGTAATGAAATCGCATCTGAAAACTATGATGAAGCAACTGATAAGTACACTTCTACTACAGCACTTCAAAAATTGTTCTCAGAAATCGCACCTCGTTATGCTGAGCGTAACGGTGGATACACTCGTATCCTTAAAACTGAACCACGTCGTGGTGATGCAGCGCCAATGGCGATCATCGAATTAGTATAAAATCATCAATTTTGTTGAGTGTTATGATGATGGAGTCTTGTGCTCTTAGTCTAGCTCTGGTCTACCGCTAGGACTTATGTCCTAGCGGGAACACTCATCATAAGATGATAAGGTAGACGCTTGTTTACGAAATTGTTTTTTACTAAAGAACAATTTCGTAAGCAGGCGTTTTTGAGTATTTTAGTAAGAAATATGCTATACTATTGAAAAAGAAAATCAACAATGTTCATTTTCTCAAAAATATTCTATAAAGAGGTTATGTGCCAATAAATTATCAGTTTTAAGTTCTAAACTAGCGACTTGGTAAAAAATATTAGCCTGGTACAAGATCAACTAAGAGATTTTTTTAGGGTTTCAACTTGGATAATTATTCACTATTAAGTGATTTAGTTACTCTATCCTCCTTTTTCATTTTATTTTTGTCCAAAATGGATATCGTTCTGTGTTAGAAATGGAGCTTAATCATGAAAGCTATTATTACTGTTGTTGGTAAAGATAAATCTGGAATTGTTGCAGGTGTTGCGACAAAAAAATTGCTGAATTAGGCTTAAATATTGATGATATCTCACAAACAGTCTTGGACGAATTCTTTACAATGATGGCTGTGGTATCTAGTGATGAAAAACAAGATTTTACTCATCTTAGAAACGAATTTGAGGTTTTTGGTCAGACTTTGAATGTCAAAATCAATATTCAAAGTGCAGCTATTTTTGATGCTATGTACAATATCTAGGAGGTATTTATGGATATTAGACAAGTTACCGAAACAATCGCAATGATTGAGGAGCAAAACTTTGACATTAGAACCATTACCATGGGGATTTCCCTTTTGGACTGTATCGATCCAGATATCAATCGTGCTGCAGAAAAAATATATGAAAAGATTACTACAAAAGCAGCTAATTTAGTGGCTGTTGGGGATGAAATTGCGGCAGAGTTGGGCATTCCCATCGTAAATAAACGGGTATCAGTTACTCCAATTTCCTTGATTGGTGCTGCTACCGATGCGACGGATTATGTAGTCTTGGCTAAAGCACTGGATAAAGCTGCGAAAAAAATTGGTGTTGACTTCATTGGTGGTTTTTCAGCCTTGGTACAAAAGGGTTATCAAAAAGGTGATGAAATCCTTATCAACTCCATTCCTCGTGCTTTGGCAGAAACGGATAAGGTTTGTTCATCAGTAAATATCGGTTCTACCAAATCGGGCATCAATATGACTGCAGTAGCGGATATGGGACGCATTATCAAGGAAACAGCTTCTTTATCTGATATGGGGGCGGCTAAATTGGTTGTATTTGCCAACGCGGTAGAGGACAATCCTTTTATGGCAGGCGCTTTTCATGGGGTTGGTGAAGCAGATGTCATCATCAATGTCGGTGTTTCTGGTCCAGGTGTTGTTAAACGTGCCTTGGAAAAGGTTCGTGGTCAGAGCTTTGACGTTGTTGCTGAAACTGTTAAAAAGACAGCCTTCAAGATTACCCGCATTGGTCAATTAGTTGGTCAAATGGCTAGTGAGCGACTTGGAGTTGATTTTGGAATTGTCGATCTGAGTTTGGCTCCAACTCCAGCAGTGGGTGATTCTGTAGCCCGTGTCCTTGAAGAAATGGGGCTAGAGACAGTTGGGACTCATGGAACGACTGCTGCCTTGGCTCTCTTGAACGATCAAGTTAAAAAAGGCGGAGTTATGGCTTGCAACCAAGTTGGTGGTTTGTCTGGTGCCTTTATCCCAGTTTCTGAGGACGAGGGGATGATTGCTGCTGTGCAAAATGGCTCCCTTAATTTGGAAAAACTAGAAGCTATGACAGCTATCTGTTCAGTTGGTTTGGATATGATTGCCATTCCTGAAGATACACCTGCAGAAACAATTGCAGCAATGATTGCGGATGAAGCTGCTATCGGAGTCATCAATATGAAAACAACTGCTGTACGTATTATTCCAAAAGGAAAAGAAGGCGACATGATTGAATTTGGTGGGCTTTTAGGAACAGCTCCAGTCATGAAAGTTAACGGTGCCTCGTCTGTTGACTTCATTGCACGTGGAGGGCAAATCCCAGCTCCGATCCATAGTTTTTAAAAAAATTAAAAAGAAGTGGAATCTTTTTTTAAGTTGGGTTTAAGGAAAGACAGGTATACTATAATCATTAAATAAAGACCTCCTAACTTTATTTAATTAAAATCCTAACTTTTTCATAATAATCTCCTACAAAAGTCACTCTTTGGAGTGACTCAGATTGAAGACAAAGTCCTTGGAAGTCAAGTTTCTAAGGGCTTTTCTTTTTGTAAAGTCGTATAATAGAGGTAAGAAAAGTTGTGAGGTGTTCCCTATGTTTCACAAAGAAAAACCTGATTATAATCGTAAGCAATATGGCTTCTATACGATAGACGAATTGGTCCCAAAAGATCACTTTCTTCGACAAGTAGATTCAAAGGTTGATTTTGACTTTATCTATGACTTGGTAGAAGATACCTATAGTCCAGATAATGGTCGTCCTAGTCTTGATCCCGTCATGTTAGTCAAAATTCCTTTGATCAAGTGTTTTTATGGTATCCGTTCCATGCGCCAAACCATGAAAGAGATTGAAGTAAACGTAGCCTATCGTTGGTTTCTCGGACTAACTTTAGATGATAAGGTCCCTCATTTTACTACCTATGGAAAGAATTACAGCCGTCGTTTTCAAGATAAAGAACTCATTTCTGAGATTTTTTCCCAAGTTCTCAGCCAAGCTTTGTATGCTGGCTTAATTGATCCTTCTGAAATATTTGTGGATGGTACCCATATCAAAGCGGCTGCTAATAGTCACAAGTATCGTAAGGAAATGGTAGACCAACAAGCTAAATTTATGAGTGAACAATTGGCAGTTGAGATTGATTTAGATAGGAAAAACACGAAAAAAAGTCCTTAAAAGCCCGCAAAAAGAAAGTGAGGCTAAGGAAAAGAAAATCTCAACGACAGATCCCGAGTGTGGTTGATTTCACAAGGGCGAACATAAGGAAGTATTTGCCTATTCTGCTCAAGTTGCTTGTGATAAGCATGGTTGGGCCTTGGCTTATACGGTTGAGGCAGGAAATGTTCATGATAGTCATGCTTTCCCTGCCCTATTTTCAAAGTTAGAGCCATTCTCGCCCCACTATATTATTGCGGATTCAGGTTACAAGACACCAGCTATTGCCCATTATTTATTAGAGCGAAACATCATTCCTGTCTTTCCTTATACTCGTCCAAAAGGGAGTAAAAGGGGAACTTAAGACCCTAGTAATTTTTGTTTATGATGCAAGTTATGACTGTTATGTCTGTCCAGAGAATCAAGTATTAAGCTATCGTACAACCACTCGAGAAGGCTACCGTGAGTATAAGAGTAATCCTAAAGTATGTGTTAACTGCCCCTATTATCCGTTTGTACCCAAAGCAAGAATTTTCAAAAAGTAGTAACGAGACATGTCTGGAAAGATGCTCTTGAATTTTGTGAGGAGATTCGTCATCAAATAGAAATGAAAAGAGCTCTATAAGAAGCGCAAAAGAAACAATTGAACGGCTCTTTGGAACGGCTAAGGAATACCATAATTTGAGATACACGAGAGAGAAAGGAAAGTCCAAAATGGAGGATCAGGTTGGGCTTACTTTTGGCGTGTTTAAATATCAAAAAAATTGGTGAAATGGATAGGAAATATCCCTTTTTATTTTTTTCTCAAATACAGATTTTTTTGAATGGAATATCAGATGATGAGACAAACTATTTTTTGAAAATAGAAAAGACAAACGTCATTTTTTTGGCGTTTGTCTTCGTTCTGAGTCACTCTTTGGAGTGACTTTTTGTTTTATATCAAGAGAAAATAAAGAAAGTAGCATGTTCAAATTTGTAAATTTGTTCAAAAAAATAAGATGATTTAAAGGATAAAACCAGTTTTTTTCATTCTGTAAAATGGGCTAAAAACCTTGCTATGATTGGCTTTTTTTGAAAAATTATGGTATAATAGTAGTAGTTTTAATAGATGGAGTTGAATTTTTGAAAAAAACGCTTTCGTGTAAAAAGAGAAAGATTTTAGTGCAATATTTAAAAAAAGGGGAGAGTTTTGCTAATCGTAAATTTGTTATTTATCGATTAGAAAATACTGAACAGCATTTTCGAGTTGGCCTATCTGTCAGTAAAAAATTAGGAAACGCTGTCACGAGGAATCAGATCAAAAGAAGAATTCGACATATTCTGATTGAACATAAAAATCAGCTGGTTGAAAATGTAGATTTTGTTGTGATTGCTCGAAAAGGTGTTGAAATCTTGGACTACGCGGAAATGGAAAAAAATCTACTTCACGTATTAAAGTTATCAAAGATTTACCAGGAAGGAAATGGGAGTGAAAAAGAAATTACAGTTGACTAGCTTAATGGTGCTTGCTTTATTTGTGATGAGCGCCTGCACGGCTAGTGGTACGACGAGTGAGATTACAGCTGAATCAACAGGTTTTTGGAGTAAATTTGTTTATTTTTTTGCTGAAACCATTCGCTTTTTATCATTTGATACAAGTATTGGTCTGGGGATTATTTTATTTACCCTTCTAATCAGAACCATTCTTTTACCAGTCTTTCAGATACAAATGGTGGCATCTAGAAAGATGCAAGAAGTACAACCACTGGTTAAGGAGTTGCGAGAACGTTATCCGGGACGGGATATGGAGAGCCGTACCAAGTTGGACCAAGAAATGCGTCAGTTGTTCAAGCAACATGGTGTCAAACAGTCAGCTTCTCTTTGGCCAATCTTAATCCAAATGCCAGTCTTGTTGGCCTTGTTCCAAGCTTTGAGTAGGGTAGAATTTCTAAACGGGTCATTTCTTATGGATTAACCTTGGTGGTGCTGATACGACTTTCGTTTTGCCTATTCTGGCAGCTATCTTTACTTTCCTTAGCACCTGGTTATCCAATAAGGCCATGGTTGAGAAAAATGGCGCCATGACAGGAATGATGTATGCAATGCCAGTCATGATTTTCTTCTTTGCCATGTATTCACCAAGTGGGGTTGCCTTATACTGGGCGGTATCCAATGCTTATCAGGTGCTCCAAACCTATCTGCTCAACAATCCATTCAAGATTATTGCAGAGCGTGAGGCGGGAGTACAGGCTAAGAAAGATTTAGAAATCAAGAAGAGAAAAGCTCTCAAGAAAGCACAGAAAAAGAAAAAGTAAGGAGGAATCTTGTAATGGTATTATTTACAGGTTCAACGGTTGAAGAAGCGATCCAGACGGGATTGAAGGAAATGGGAATTCCTAGAATGAAGGCGCACATTAAGGTCGTAGCAAGGGAGAAAAAAGGATTCTTTGGCCTTTTTGGGAAGAAACCAGCACAAGTGGATATCGATGCTATTAGTGAGACAATTGTCGTTAAGGCAAACCAGCAAGCAGTGAAGGGAGTTCCAAAGGAGGTTAATGCCAAGAACGAACCCGTTAAGACTGTTAGTGAGGCAACAGTAGACTTAGGCCACGTTGTAGAGGCAATTAAGAAAATCGAGGAAGAAGGACAAGGCATCTCTGATGAGGTTAAGGCTGAAATTCTAAAAAATGAAAAAGAAGCTAGTACAATTTTAGAGGAGACTGGTCATATTGCCATTCTAAAAGATCTACTACCAGAAGAAACTAAAGAGCAGGTAGCAGTTGAACAGGAACTAGTAGAAAAAGAACAGAATGATGATTTAGAAAACCTAGGCTTGAAGATTGAACCAACCTACGATATTGACCAGGTGGTTGAAGAAGTGACCAACTATGTTCAAGGTATTATTGATGATATGGATGTTGAGGGAGCAATTTCAAGTACCTCAAATCGCCGTTCTATCAATATGCAAATTGATACCAATGAACCGGGTCGTATTATCGGTTACCATGGTAAAGTTTTGAAATCTCTTCAGCTTTAGCACAAAATTATCTTTATAACCGCTATTCAAGAACCTTCTATATTACCATCAATGTTAATGATTATGTAGAACACCGTGCAGAAGTCTTGCAGAGCTATGCACAGAAGTTAGCTACACGTGTCCTAGAAGAGGGGCGTAGTCAGGTGACTGATCCAATGTCTAGTAGCGAACGTAAAATCATCCATCGTATTATTTCACGTATGGAGGGTGTCACTAGTTATTCAGAAGGTGATGAGCCAAATCGTTACGTTGTGGTTGATACAGAATAATCAAAGCAAAATCAGGGGCACCCTGATTTTTTGCTAGCTAAGGGAGGTTGATCTTATGTTGAATACAATGAGAGAATATCTAGCTTTTTCTGGTTTACAGTATCAAAAACCCGAGAGGGCAGGTCAAGAAGCTGAAAAAATGCTTTATTTGAGGAGCAAGGGGCAGGAGGCCAGAAAGATCTTTACACACTTAGCCAAGGCTTTTCAAGAAAGACATCCAGAATGGGATCTCCAAGGAACGAGTCAGTGGATGAATCAAGCCCAACGTTTGCGACCGCATTTCTGGGCCTATCTACAGCGTGAGGGAGAAGTGACAGAGCCTATGTTAGCCCTTCGTTTGTATGGAAGTCCTTCTGATTTTGGAGTTTCACTAGAAGTGAGTTTTATTGAGCGTAAGAAGAATGAGCGAACATTAGGCAAACAAGCCAAGGTCCTAGAAGTTCCAGTGGTAGACGGGATTTACTATCTAGCTTACTCAAATGGAGAAAGTCAAAAGATGGAGGCTACTGAGGAAAATCGTCAAATTTTAAGAGAAAAACTATCCCATCAGGAAGTCCGAAAGGTTTTAGTTAAGGTAGATGTTTCAGTGGCAGACGGACAAATTCTAGACAAGTTTTTAGATGAATTAGATAAAGCTTTTGAAAAACTATTACCTTACTATCAAGCAACTAGAAATTAGTATAATCCATTGATTCATTTTATAGTAAATTGTTTTATTGCTATTCTAGATATTTTTCATATAATAGTAAAATAAGATGCGTGATAGACCTATCACCTCAAAGAGAAAGGAAATTCTATGTCAAATCTATCTGTTAATGCGATTCGTTTTCTAGGTATTGACGCTATCAATAAAGCGTACTCAGGTCACCCAGGGGTGGTTATGGGAGCTGCACCGATGGCCTACAGCCTATTCACTAAAGAACTTCGTATCAATCCAGCTCAACCAAACTGGATTAACCGCGACCGTTTTATTCTTTCAGCTGGTCACGGATCAATGCTTCTCTATGCCCTTCTCCACCTTTCTGGTTTTGAAGATGTGAGTATGGATGAAGTGAAGAACTTCCGTCAATGGGGCTCTAAAACTCCAGGTCACCCAGAATTTGGTCATACAGCAGGGGTTGATGCAACAACAGGTCCTCTAGGACAAGGGATTGCGACTGCGACAGGTTTTGCACAAGCAGAACGTTTCCTTGCAGCTAAGTACAACCGTGAAGGTTATAACATCTTTGACCACTACACTTACGTTATCTGTGGAGATGGTGACTTGATGGAAGGTGTCTCAAGCGAAGCTGCTTCTTATGCAGGCTTGCAAAAGCTTGACAAGTTGGTTGTTCTTTATGATTCAAATGATATCAACTTGGATGGTGAGACAAAAGATTCATTCACAGAAAGTGTTCGCGATCGTTACAATGCCTACGGTTGGCATACAGCCTTGGTAGAAGATGGAACAGACTTAGAAGCTATTCATGCTGCTATTGAAGAAGCTAAGGCTTCAGGAAAACCATCTTTGATCGAAGTGAAACTGTTATTGGTTATGGTTCTCCAAACAAACAAGGGACTAATGCCGTACACGGTGCTCCTCTTGGTGCAGACGAAACTGCAGCAACTCGTCAAGCCCTTGGTTGGAACTACGAACCGTTTGAAATCCCAGCAGAAGTTTATGCTGATTTCAAAGAAAATGTTGCAGACCGTGGAGCATCAGCATATGAAGCATGGACAAAACTAGTCGCAGATTACAAAGAAGCTCACCCAGAACTTGCTGCAGAAGTGGAAGCAATCATCGAAGGACGCGATCCAGTTGAGGTGACTCCAGAAGACTTCCCAGCTTTAGAAAATGGCTTCTCTCAAGCAACTCGTAACTCAAGTCAGGATGCTTTGAATGTAGTAGCTGCTAAATTGCCAACCTTCCTCGGTGGATCAGCTGACCTTGCTCATTCAAATATGACTTACATCAAATCGGATGGACTTCAAGATGATGCAAATCGCTTAAATCGTAACATCCAATTTGGTGTTCGTGAATTTGCAATGGGTACTGTCTTGAACGGAATGACTCTTCACGGTGGACTTCGTGTTTATGGTGGAACATTCTTCGTATTCTCAGACTATCTTAAAGCAGCGGTTCGATTGTCAGCTCTACAAGGTCTTCCTGTAACTTATGTCTTCACCCACGATTCAATCGCAGTCGGAGAAGATGGTCCAACTCATGAACCGATTGAGCACTTGGCAGGTCTTCGTGCGATTCCAAACCTCAATGTTTCCGTCCAGCAGATGCGCGTGAAACTCAAGCAGCTTGGTATCAAGCAGTGAAGAGCGAGAAAACACCAACTGTTCTTGTCTTGACTCGTCAAAACTTGACTGTTGAAGAAGGAACAGACTTTGACAAGGTTGCGAAAGGTGCTTATGTTGTCTATGAAAATGCAGCAGACTTCGACACAATCTTGATTGCGACTGGTTCAGAGGTTAATCTGGCTGTTGCAGCTGCTAAAGAATTGGCAAGTCAAGGTGGCAAAGTTCGCGTAGTCAGCATGCCATCTACAGATGTATTTGACGCACAAGATGCAGCCTACAAAGAAGAAATCTTACCAAATGCAGTTCGTCGCCGTGTAGCAGTCGAAATGGGAGCAACCCAAAACTGGTATAAATACGTCGGTCTTGATGGATCAGTTCTTGGTATTGATACCTTTGGTGCGTCTGCTCCAGCTTCAAAAGTTTTAGCAGAATATGGATTTACAGTTGAAAACTTAGTAGAACTTGTAAACAACTTGAAATAAGAAAAATCAGGGCATTTGCTCTGGTTTTTTATTGACCTAAAATCAAGGTGCAATCTTGTAAAAACAAGTGAAATTTGATATAGTAGTTTTATCTGAATTACAAAGGAGAAAAAATAATGGGTGGGAATTTAACATTCTTGATTATGCTTGTTTTGATGTTCGGCTTGATGTTCTTCATGCAACGTTCTCAAAAAAAACAAGCTGAAAAACGTATGGAGAGCCTCAACAAACTTCAAAAAGGCTACGAAGTAATCACTATCGGTGGTCTCTACGGTACAGTCGACGAAGTTGATACTGAAAACAAAACGATTGTACTTGATGTAGACGGAGTATACTTGACTTTCGAATTAGGTGCAATTAGAACAGTTTTGCCAGTCAAAGAAGCTGTCACACCTGAAGGTGCAGTTATCGAAGAAGGCAGTGCTATTGAAGAATAAAACGGGGTGGAATGCATTCCCGTTTTTCTATAAATGAGAGGAACAATGATGAAAAAAGTTGTCTTTGTCTGTCTTGGTAATATTTGCCGTAGTCCTATGGCGGAATTTGTAATGAAATCTCTGACCGATAAATATGAGATTCAAAGTCGTGCGACTTCCTCCTGGGAACACGGTAATCCAATCCACAAAGGAACGCAAGGAATCTTTCGAAGTCATGGCGTTCCTTATGATACTTCAAAAACTTCCCAACAAATTTCTAAAAAGATTTTGAGTATTTTGACTATATCATTGGGATGGATGAGTCTAATCTCGCTGATTTGCGTCAGATGTGTCCACAGGATCAACAATACAAGATACAGCCTTTTGCATCTGAAAGCGTTCCAGATCCCTGGTATACAGGTGATTTTGAAGAAACTTATGACCGAGTTTTAACTGGTTGTCAGGCTTGGTTAAGTCGCTTAGAAAATGAGAGTGAACATGGAAAATTTAAAAAAGCTCTATGAAAAATATAGTGTCTATTTAACACGTCCCCGTTTAGAAATTGCGACAGTGATCGTCATTGTTGTCTGTGCAGGTCTCGTATTTCTAACCAATCTTCCAAAACAGGGCGTTCTTAAGCTTGATAACGATGCTATTATTTATGACGGGAGCCTAGTTCGTGGTAAGATGAATGGTCAGGGCACTGTTACCTTCTCAAACGGTGATACCTATACTGGAGAATTTAGCAATGGTGCCTTCAATGGTAAAGGTACCTACCAAGCTAAAGCAGGTTGGGTATATGAGGGAGACTTTGTAAATGGCCAAGCTGAAGGAAAAGGAAAACTGACTACTGAACAAGAAGTAGTCTATGAAGGGGACTTCAAACAAGGTTTATTTCAACAAGCACAATAACCTCCTCCTAGAAGGAGGTATTCTTCCAGAACATCAGAAAGCGCTTACATGGAAATAAAAACGGCTTACAAGACTCTTTTACAACTAAGTTTGTGAAAAATAAAACTTTTACGGAATAATTCACAAACTTTAAGTGAAAAAGTGCATGTGCGGGTATATTTGAAATTATTTTCACAAACAAATAAAAAAAGTTTGTGAAATGTCTATGAAACTGTTTACAAACGTTTAAAAAAGAGTTATAATAAACTTGTGAAAAAATTAACAAAGGACTTACAATCCTTGAAAGCTATGGAGGAAAATATGGCTGATAAAAAAACTGTAACACCAGAAGAAAAGAAACTCGCTGCTGAAAAGCATGTCGATGGTTTGGTGCAAAAAGCTTTAGTTGCCCTTGAAGAAATGCGTAAACTCGACCAAGATCAAGTCGATTATATCGTAGCAAAAGCTTCAGTTGCAGCACTTGATGCTCACGGAGAATTGGCTTTACATGCCTTTGAAGAAACAGGACGTGGAGTATTTGAAGATAAAGCAACTAAAAACCTATTTGCTTGTGAGCACGTAGTAAACAACATGCGCCACACTAAAACAGTTGGTGTTATCGAAGAAGATGATGTAACAGGATTGACTCTTATCGCTGAACCAGTTGGTGTTGTTTGTGGTATCACTCCAACAACTAACCCAACTTCAACAGCAATCTTTAAAGCGTTGATTTCATTGAAGACTCGTAATCCTATTGTCTTTGCATTCCACCCATCAGCTCAAGAATCATCAGCTCACGCAGCTCAAATCGTGCGTGATGCAGCGATTAAAGCAGGTGCTCCTGAAAACTGTGTACAGTGGATTACTGAACCATCTATGGAAGCAACTAGTGCATTGATGAACCACGAAGGTATTGCAACAATCCTTGCAACAGGTGGTAATGCCATGGTTAAAGCGGCATACTCATGTGGTAAACCAGCTCTTGGGGTAGGTGCCGGAAACGTTCCAGCTTATGTTGAAAAATCAGCTAACATCCGCCAAGCTGCTCACGATATCGTAATGTCTAAATCATTTGACAATGGTATGGTCTGTGCATCTGAACAAGCGGTTATCATTGATAAAGAAATTTACGATGAATTTGTAGCAGAGTTCAAATCTTACCACACTTACTTTGTAAACAAAAAAGAAAAAGCTCTTCTTGAAGAGTTCTGCTTCGGCGTGAAAGCTAACAGCAAAAACTGTGCTGGTGCAAAATTGAACGCTGACATCGTTGGTAAACCAGCAACTTGGATTGCAGAACAAGCAGGATTTACTGTTCCAGAAGGAACAAACATTCTTGCTGCAGAATGTAAAGAAGTTGGTGAAAACGAGCCATTGACTCGTGAAAAATTGTCACCAGTTATCGCTGTTTTGAAATCTGAAAGCCGTGAAGATGGTATTGCTAAAGCTCGTCAAATGGTTGAATTTAACGGTCTTGGACACTCAGCTGCCATCCATACTGCTGATGAAGAATTGACTAAAGAATTTGGTAAAGCTGTTAAAGCTATTCGTGTTATCTGTAACTCACCTTCTACTTTCGGTGGTATCGGGGACGTTTACAATGCCTTCTTGCCATCATTGACACTCGGATGTGGTTCTTACGGACGTAACTCAGTTGGGGATAACGTTAGCGCCATTAACCTCTTGAACATCAAAAAAGTCGGAAGACGGAGAAATAACATGCAATGGATGAAACTTCCTTCAAAAACATACTTTGAACGTGATTCAATTCAATACCTTCAAAAATGTCGTGACGTTGAGCGTGTCATGATCGTTACTGACCACGCTATGGTAGAGCTTGGCTTCCTTGATCGTATCATCGAACAACTTGACCTTCGTCGCAATAAGGTTGTTTACCAAATCTTTGCAGATGTAGAACCAGATCCAGATATCACTACAGTTGAACGTGGTACTGAGATTATGCGTGCCTTCAAACCAGATACAATCATCGCTCTTGGTGGTGGATCACCAATGGATGCTGCTAAAGTTATGTGGCTCTTCTACGAGCAACCAGAAGTGGACTTCCGTGACCTTGTACAAAAATTCATGGATATCCGTAAACGTGCCTTCAAATTCTCATTGCTTGGTAAGAAGACTAAATTCATCGCGATCCCAACTACATCTGGTACAGGATCTGAAGTAACTCCATTTGCCGTTATCTCTGATAAAGCAAACAACCGTAAATACCCAATCGCTGACTACTCATTGACACCAACTGTGGCAATCGTAGACCCTGCTTTGGTATTGACAGTTCCTGGATTTGTTGCTGCTGATACTGGTATGGACGTATTGACTCACGCAACTGAAGCTTACGTATCACAAATGGCTAGCGACTACACTGATGGTCTTGCTCTTCAAGCAATCAAACTTGTATTCGAAAACCTTGAAAGCTCAGTTAAGAATGCAGACTTCCACTCACGTGAGAAAATGCATAACGCTTCAACAATCGCTGGTATGGCCTTTGCCAATGCCTTCCTAGGTATTTCTCACTCAATGGCTCACAAGATTGGTGCGCAATTCCACACAGTTCACGGACGTACAAATGCAATCTTGCTTCCATACGTTATCCGTTACAACGGTACTCGCCCAGCTAAGACAGCTACATGGCCTAAGTACAACTACTACCGTGCAGACGAGAAATATCAAGATATCGCTCGTATGCTTGGACTTCCAGCTTCTACACCAGAAGAAGGGGTTGAATCTTTTGCAAAAGCTGTTTACGAACTCGGTGAGCGCGTAGGTATCGAAATGAACTTCAAAGCACAAGGTGTTGACGAAAAAGAATGGAAAGAACATTCACGTGAGTTGGCCTTCCTTGCTTATGAAGACCAATGTTCACCTGCAAACCCACGTCTTCCAATGGTTGACCATATGCAAGAAATCATCGAAGATGCTTACTATGGTTACAAAGAAAGACCAGGACGTCGTAAATAATTGATTATCAGCCTAGAGGCAGGAATTTCCTGTCTCTTTTTTGTAATTCTTTTTGGAAAATGGTATAATAATCGTATATGTTTATTTGAAAATCAAAGCTTTGATAATCGTGCGAGGGAGAAATCTAAGAGATGAATGATCTAGGGGAAAAGGTAAGACTTCTTAGAGAAGAGAAAGGACTTAGTCGCCCTGTTTTTTGTGGAGATGAGTCAGAACTGTCAGTCCGTCAGTTAGTGCGCATTGAAAAAGGAGAATTTCGTCCTACGATAAAAACACTAGAATATATAGCGAATAGGCTAGATATTCCATCCTATGTCTTGATGCCAGACTATAAGGAATTACCGAAACGTTACCAAGAATTAAAATATTTTCTTCTTCATCATCCTGACTATGGAGACAAAGAGTTGCAGGAACAAAAGGAAGAATATTTTGATGAGATTTTTGAATGTTTTTATGATGATTTGCCACGTGATGAGAAAGTACTAGTGGATTGTCTTCAAGCTATAGATGAAGTGAGAGCGACTAGTAATTCCTTATACGGAAGCAGTGTGATTGAGGGCGGTCTTCAAGACTTACTATCCAGAGATGTATATAAAGTTGAGGACCTTTTGAAATTGAGACTGTATTTCAACTGTCAGTTAATGGATGGTTTAAATGTGGGTGAGATAAAAGAATCTGAGCATGAAACCATTCTTTGTTTTCATGACAAACTAAGTTCTCAGGTTGATAAGATAGAGTTCGATTGTTTGGACTTGCTTAGAGATTCCTTGTTAGCTTCTTTAGCTTGTATAGAGCTTATGGGGCTGTTTCATTATTTTAAGAGAGTGATTGAGACCTTAAATAAAATAGGGCAAAAAACACGAGATTTTCAAAAACAACCGATTGTCTTGATGGTGGAGTGGAAATATTATATTCAGGCGGATTATGATACAGCCAAACAAAAGTATGAAGAAGCAAAAATGATGGCAAGGATATTTGGTAATGAACAGTTACTAATTAGTTTAGATAATGAATGGACCGAGGACCTAGAAAGATATCGTTAAATGGTTTATAGGAGTGACATTTCTGTCATTGGGGAAATGTCATTTTTTTGTTACAATGAATTCGTAAAAAAGAGAAAGGAATTTACTATGATTAAAATACTGATTTTTCTATTTATCGTAGGTGGGTGGTGGACTTGAGTTTAGAGGAAAGATATGCTAGAATTTGAACGAATAAATAATGTTTTATTGCCTGGCATGTCAGAAGTAGGAGATGTACTGCTCATTCGACAAACGCAATCAAATCTTATTCAAGTAGAAATAAGAGTTAATGCTTATTTACTGGATTTGATTACAATAAAACCCCAAAAAGTTAAAAAAATTTATCCTTTAGTAGGCATTAAAAAAATGCACTTATTCTCGTTCAAGAAGTAAGTGTAGGACTTGATATGACGTTAGAGAATAACAGGACATTTAGGAATTTTTAATTTTTTTAGAAGATTAAAAATAAGAATCAAAGAAAAGGAGAAAAATATATGTGGCGTTGGGTATGGAGAATTGTAAGATGGATTTTAATTAACTTACTATGGGAAGCTATCTGGGGCTGGGTTAAACAGTGGTTTAGTAAATAGGAGGAATTGTTATGTGGCGTTGGGTATGGAAAAATTGTAAAATGGATTTTAATTAATTTAATGTGGACAGCTATGTGGGCTTGGGTTGCACAGTGGTTTAGTAAATAGGAGGAATTATTATGTGGCGTTGGGTATGGAAAATTATCAAATGGATTATTATTGACTGGATTTTAACAGCAATTTGGGGCTGGATTAAACAATGGTTTAGTTAATAACAGATGATAAATAATTTCTATTAGAAATTACTAGAATGATTATAATTGAATAAAAATAATTGATAGTTATGTCTCGGTTTGAAAATGGGCATTCTCAAAAAGATTATAGACATAACTATCAACTATTTTAATTATAATATAAAAGGAGAAAAAAATGAAAGTAGAAAATATTTCGTATCGGGTAAACAGTCGTATACTTTTTGATAATATTTCTTTTGATACTTCAAATTCAGGTCTCACACTGATTACTGGAAAAAAATGGTGCAGGAAAGTCAACGTTATTAAAAAGTATTACTAGGTATTGTTCAACCATATTCTGGCTCATTGTTTTCTGACGAAAAAGGTTAGCTATGTTCCAGATTCTTCGGACAACTATTTCATCGGTTTATCTCCTAATTTATTATTCGAATTTTTTTACAGAAACAATTTTTTTATTGAAACAAATTTGTTCGAAGAACGGTTAAGAGAATTACGAGAACAATTTTATTTGAATGAGAAATTAATGACGCAAACAATTCAATCATTGTCATTAGGAGAAAAGAAAAAAGTAATGCTTATAGCAGCATTCTTATTGGATTCGGATTTGTATGTTATGGATGAGCCTTTATCGGGATTAGATCAAGTTTCAGTTGGAAAATCTGGTGAAGTTGATTGAGCAAAAGATAAATCTAGGTAAACACTTCATTATTGTGAGCCACGAGAGGCAGGAAATTTTACCGACAGTTGATCAGATTATTTCTTTGTAAAGGAAAGTTGTATGGAAAAATTTTATTATTCTATTACTCTGTTATTCCCTATCCCGACAGGGATACTGGAACGATTCGAATAATGTCAAGGAATTATCGCTAATTCAATTGACCTACAAATATTTTTTTCATCTATTGGTTTAATTTTTTTATATTTTTGTTTTTGCTAAACAGGAAGTTTATAAGCTATTAAGTGAAAATCAAATTTGGGGTATCCTATCATACTTTGAATTAGCAAAAATACTTGTTCCTGCAATTCTGTTATTAGGGATAATTTATGAAAATATTTATGTTATAAAAAAACTAAAACAGAGAGTACAATGAGGATATTTTTTTCAATGTCACAGGAGAGAATTTTTGGAATATAGTATTCTTTAAGAATTTAATTCTAGTTTCCCCATCTTAGTAGTTATTTTTTTCTATAATATTTCTTTAGGAATATTTGCGTGCCTACTTGTTTTTTTACTTAATATTATATTTTTTTATACCGAAAAATCAGGTATGTTAGGCCAAGATTTAAAAAAATCGTTCAGTATGTCCTATTTATTATCTGTTGTTGATGGTTTGACAGTGTTTAAAGCGATTACTATACCTGTGTTTTTCAACTTTTATGTTTATGTTCATGTGGTTAGTTTTACCAGATTTTTTTAGGAATTGATACCACGAATAAAGTGATGATATTGAATACAGCTTTATTCTCAGGGACAGTATTTTTTTAGCAATAAAGGGATAAATTTTTATTTTCTTACTTTTAAATAAGGATTTCCCTTATCTGAAGGCTGTGGGAATCAATCTTAATAAATTTATAAAAAGAATTTGGTCTTTAAATGTTATTAGTATCTTAGTTCCTGCGACCTCACTATATTTCTTTTTAAATTATCTGGGGTACGGTTTTATAGATATTTTTCCTATTTCTTTTCGGAGTCTCTCTAGCATACTTTTTTTATGCCAAGGAATACAAATGATAGAGGTATTACTATTTCGAGAATATCATTTTTCGAGATGCGAAAAGAGCTAGAAGCTTTTTCGCTCCCTTTAAAGATGAGGGTGACAATGTATATTATTCGTTTTCTACCAATCCTAGTCTGTCTTTTTGGTTAACCAAATAAGAATATTCGGTTTTTTTGACTCAGATTTTCTTAAATATAATTTATATTGGTATTGTTTATTTTAGTTTGTATCGGTACACGATAACACAAGTGATTAAAGGAGATTATAATGTCCATTTTATCCATGAAAAATATTTCAAAATTTTACGCTTTGGACGGCAAACATAAAGAGCAGGCTCTAAGAAATATTAACCTGCAGATTGCTGATGGGAAAATTACAGCGATTTATGGTCCGTCAGGCTGTGGCAAAACCAGTCTATTAAATATTATCAGTGGTCTTGATAGAGAGTATGAGGGAGTTTTAGCTTTTAAAGGAGAACCTCTCAGGGATTTATCAGAGATTGAATTGACTCAATTCCGTAAAGATAATATTGGATTTGTATTTCAAAACTTCAATCTCATTCCTCACCAGTCTGTTTTGGACAATGTTAAGTTGCCTCTCTATGTCAAAGATTTATCCGATAAAGAAATGACAAGGATAGCTCAAGAGCAACTAGTCAGTTTAGGAATGGAACCTTTTATGGCTAAAAATGTCAAGCAACTTTCTGGAGGTCAAAAGCAACGTGTAGCGATTGCGCGTGCTCTGGTCAATCAACCGGATATGATTGTAGCTGATGAACCAACAGGATCGCTGGATTCTCAATCTCAAGAAATGGTATTAGAAGTATTTAAAAGTTTGGCCAAATCTGGGAAAACAGTACTGATTGTGACTCATAACCCAGAAGTAGCTGAATATGCAGATGTAATTATCAAAATGAAGGATGGTGAAGTCGTTGAAGAAGTCAAAAAATAAAGGATTATCCTTTAAAAATAAATTCAAACTTTCTTTAAGTAACTTTATGGAAAGAAAATGGCGTAATTTGTTGATTGCAGTAGCGACCTCGATTGGTTTTGTAGGCGTGTTGATTTCTTTTGGTCTAGGGAATGCCTTGATTTCGATGATTGATGAAAATACCAACGGAGGTAAGCTCCCTTCCCAAGTTCAGATTGCACTGAATTCAAGCGTTGCTGGAAGAGGTTTTCTAAACCAAGAAGATAAGAACTATATCACAGATACGATTGGGAAAGAAAATATTAAATATCTAGAGAGTCCTTTTGGTATGACCATGTCAAAGATGAGCATAGACGGACACGAAGTGGATTTTAGCCAAGCCCTGCCTTCTTATGCTCAGGTTGTGAGTTTATACGAGGATACAAGTATCTCTGTTACTAGCAATGAAAAAGAAAAAGTGCTAGCAGGCTCTCTTTATACGGATGTTAACGAACAGGGATTAACGATTCCGATGAGTTTGCTCAAAAATTGGAATGAACAAACAGGGAAGAATCTGACAGCTAGTGATGTTATTGGAAAACCAGTATCGGCAACCATTGTAGAAAATGCTGCTGAAGGTAGCAAATTGGCAGGTTTTCAAACTCATATTGTGCGTGTAATCAATGATGAAGATGATGCAGAAGATAGTAATAGTTTTATGGCTTCCAAGCAGATGGAAACGATTTTAAAAGAAGCTGAATTTACAAAGACTGTATCTTATTTCATTTTGGAACTCAAAGATCCATCTAAGACAAAAGCAGTAACAGAAGAATTGCAGAAAAATAAGAAGTATACAGTTCTTTCTCAACAGGCAGTTCTTGATATTGTGATTACCTTTATTCGTGTTATTCAGGGGCTCTTGATAGTACTTTCTTCTCAAGCTATTTTGGTATCCGCTGTTATGATAGGCATTATTATCTACATCAATATTATGCAACGTTCTAAGGAAATAGGTGTTATGAAGGCAGTTGGTTATCAAAATAATGATGTGAAAGGTATTTTTATCTACGAAGCTATTTGGATTGTAGGGATTGCTTTGTTTATGGCATTTTTGATTGCACAAGGGATTGGAAGTTTGGCGAATGTAGCTGTGAATCATTTCTACCCGTCTATTTCTAAAGTTTTTGAATTAAACTTCCTCTCTATTTTTAGCACTCTAGTTTTTGCCGTACTACTTGCTTATATTTCAGCCTACTTTCCAGCCCGTAAGATTAGTAAAATGGATCCGGTAGAATCGTTACGCTATGAATAAGCGCAAAAAGAAACTAACATAGAAATCAAGGCCAGCGCTTGCAATTTAGCTTAAATAGTTATATAATAAGAACGTTGAAAGGTGATTTGTAGTGATTCAAGTTACTCTTTTCACAATAAAATTTTCATGATTTTCATAAGGAGGAAATCACTAATGGTAGTTAAAGTTGGTATTAACGGTTTCGGACGTATCGGTCGTCTTGCTTTCCGCCGTATCCAAAACGTAGAAGGTGTTGAAGTTACTCGCATCAACGACCTTACAGATCCAGTTATGCTTGCACACTTGTTGAAATATGACACAACTCAAGGTCGTTTCGACGGAACCGTGGAAGTTAAAGAAGGTGGATTTGAAGTTAACGGTAAATTCATCCGTGTTTCTGCTGAACGAGATCCAGAACAAATTGACTGGGCTAACGACGGTGTAGAAATCGTTCTTGAAGCTACTGGTTTCTTTGCTAAGAAAGCAGCTGCTGAAAAACACTTGCACCCAGGTGGAGCTAAGAAAGTTGTTATCACTGCTCCTGGTGGAAACGACGTTAAAACAGTTGTATTCAACACTAACCACGATGTTCTTGATGGTACTGAAACAGTTATCTCAGGTGCTTCATGTACTACAAACTGCTTGGCTCCAATGGCTAAAGCTCTTCAAGACAACTTTGGTGTTGTAGAAGGATTGATGACTACTATCCACGCTTACACTGGTGACCAAATGATCCTTGACGGACCACACCGTGGTGGTGACCTTCGTCGTGCTCGCGCTGGTGCAGCAAACATCGTTCCTAACTCAACTGGTGCTGCTAAAGCTATCGGTCTTGTAATCCCAGAATTGAACGGTAAACTTGACGGATCTGCACAACGCGTTCCAACTCCAACTGGATCAGTTACTGAATTGGTAGCTGTTCTTGAAAAGAACGTTACTGTTGATGAAGTGAATGCAGCTATGAAAGCAGCTTCAAACGAATCATACGGTTACACAGAAGATCCAATCGTATCTTCAGATATCGTAGGTATGTCTTACGGATCATTGTTTGACGCAACTCAAACTAAAGTTCTTGACGTTGACGGTAAACAAATTGGTTAAAGTTGTTTCATGGTACGACAACGAAATGTCATACACTGCACAACTTGTACGTACTCTTGAATACTTCGCTAAAATCGCTAAATAATTCTTGAGTTGATAAAAGCAAGGCCAACAGGTCTTGCTCAGAACGAAGACAAACGCCAAAAATGACGTTTGTCTTTTTCTATTTTCAAAAATAGTTTGTCTCATCATCTGATATTCCATTCAAAAAAATCTGTATTTGAGAAAAATAAAAAGGGATATTTCCTATCCATTTCACCAATTTTTTGATATTTAAACACGCCAAAGTAAGCCCAACCTGATCCTCCATTTTGGACTTTCCTTTCTCTCTAGTGTATCTCAAATTATGATATTCCTTAGCCGTTCCAAAGAGCCGTTCAATTGTTTCTTTGCGTTTCTTATAGAGCTCTTTCATTTCTATTTGATGACGAATCTCCTCACAAAATTCAAGAGCATCTTTCCAGACATGTCTCGTTACTACTTTTTTTGAAAAATTCTTGCTTTGGGTACAAAACGGATAATAGGGGGCAGTTAACACATACTTTAGGATTACTCTTATACTCACGGTAGCCTTCTCGAGTGGTTGTGCGATAGCTTAATACTTAATTCTCTGGACAAACATAATGATCATAACTTGCATCATAAACAAAATTACTAGGCCTTAAGTTCCCCTTTACTCCCTTTGGACGAGTATAAGGAAAAACAGGAATGATATTTCGCTCTAATAAATAATGGGCAATAGCTGGGGTCTTGTAACCTGAATCCGCAATAATATAGTGGGGCGAGAATGGCTCTAACTTTGAAAATAGGGCAGGGAAAGCCTGACTATCATGAACATTTCCTGCCTCAACCGTATAAGCCAAGGCCCAACCATGCTTATCACAAGCAACTTGAGCAGAATAGGCAAATACTTCCTTATGTTCGCCCTTGTGAAACCAACCACACTCGGGATCTGTCGTTGAGATTTTCTTTTCCTTAGCCTCACTTTCTTTTGCGGGCTTTAAGGACTTTTTTTCGTGTTTTTTCCTATCTAAATCAATCTCAACTGCCAATTGTTCACTCATAAATTTAGCTTGTTGGTCTACCATTTCCTTACGGTACTTGTGACTATTAGCTGCCGCTTTGATATGGGTACCATCCACAAATATTTCAGAAGGATCAATTAAGCCAGCATACAAAGCTTGGTTGAGAACTTGGGAAAAAATCTCAGAAATGAGTTCTTTATCTTGAAAACGACGGCTGTAATTCTTTCCATAGGTAGTAAAATGAGGGACCTTATCATCTAAAGTTAGTCCAAGAAACCAACGATAGGCCACGTTTACTTCAATATCTTTCATGGTTTTGGCGCATAGAACGAATACCATAAAAACATTTAATCAAAGGAATTTTGACTAGCATGACGGGATCAAGACTAGGACGACCATTATCTGGACTATAGGTATCTTCTACCAAGTCATAAATAAAGTCAAAATCAACCTTTGAATCTACTTGTCGAAGAAAGTGGTCTTTGGGGACCAATTCGTCTATTGTATAGAAACCATATTGGCGACGATTATAATCAGGTTTTTCTTTGTGAAACATAGGGAACACCTCACAACTTTTCTTACCTCTATTATACGACTTTACAAAAAGAAAAGCCCTTAGAAACTTGGGTTCTAAGGACTTTGTCTTCAATCTGAGCAAGGCCAACAGGTCTTGCTTTTTTTGTATCTATAAGAAAAAATGGATGATAGTGTCATCCATTTTGGTTTAATTCTCTTTCAAATGTGTCTGATAGCGCAGTAAAGCTTAATTTGTTTAAAGTCAGAGGATGGACAAAGGAGAGTTTGAATGCATGAAGCATTAGTCTTTTAGTTTTTGAATGTGGATTGTAGAGAGGGTCTCCAAGGATTGGATGACCGTGGTGAGATAGATGAACTCGAATCTGATGAGTACGTCCTGTTTTTAATCGACAACGAAGAAGACTGGTCTTGTTTTGAAATTGTTTCAATCGAGTTACATGAGTTTCAGCATATTGACCATTTTTGAAATCCACCACCCGTTTTCTACGATCGTGACGATCGCGACCGATTTTGTCTCGAAAGACAAGCTCTTTAGTTCCTATTTTCCCCTCAACCAGAGCCCAGTATTCGCGGGAGATTTCTTTTTTCTCTAATAATCGATTGAGGATGGGTAGTATGAATGGATTTTTAGCAAATAGTACGAGTCCACTTGTTTCTTTGTCTAGTCTATGAACGACATAGCAAGTCTGGCCTACATAGGCGGTGACATGATTGAGAAGAGCGATCTCATCTGGTTGATTGCCGTGAGTTTTCATTCCTTCAGGTTTGTTAACGATGATTAAATGTTGATCCTGATAAACTTCTTGGACAAGATTAGGATTCCCCCAAACAATTTCTTTTGTAGGATAATCTTCCTCATCGAAAATCAGTTGACATTCATCTCCGGCTTTGACAGTTTGATGCCAGTGTACTTCTTCTTGATTGATGAGAATGTGCTTTTTAATTCTCAAGAAATGCCGTATTTTTCTCGGAATGAGTAGTTGCTCCTCCAAGAAGATTTTGACAGTCATTTCAGGAAGAGAATCAGGGATAACAAAGGTAAATTTCATACAGATATTGTAACAAAAAATAGATTATTTGGATAGAGAAACTAGCTAAATTCTTGTCTTCCTATGGGGAAGATGATAAAATAAACGCATGAAATTAGATACATTATTTGAAAAGTTTCTTTCTTTATTTAAAAAAGAAGAAGCTGAAATAGAAGAAATAGAAATCGACGAAGCTAATAATGAAGAAAATACCTCGACTAATTTAAGACGGTCAAGAGGTGGGCGAAAGAAAGTTGGGCAAGTCGGACCCATTCGAAAATTTTGGCGTCGCTATCATTTGACCAAAATCTTTCTAATTCTTGGACTAAGTGCAAGCTTGTTTGTTGGGGTCTATTTATTTGCCTTGGCTAAATCTACAAATGTTACAGACTTGCAGAATGCTTTGAAAACACGAACGGTGATTTTTGATAGAGAAGAGAATGAGGCTGGTGCCTTGTCAGGCCAAAAAGGGACCTATGTTGAACTTTCGGAAATTAGTGAAGATTTGCAGAATGCTGTTATTGCGACAGAAGATAGAAGCTTCTATAAAAAAATAGCGGAATTAACTATAGTCGCTTTTTTTCCTAGCTATCCTAACAGCTGGTCGCTCGGGTGGTGGTTCTACAATTACCCAACAGTTAGCGAAAAATGCTTATCTTTCACAAGACCAAACTGTTCAGAGAAAGGCTAAAGAATTCTTCCTTGCTTTAGAATTAACCAAAAAATACAGTAAAAAAGAAATTCTAACCATGTATTTGAACAATGCCTACTTCGGTAATGGAGTTTGGGGTGTTGAGGATGCTAGTAAAAAGTACTTTGGAGTTTCGGCATCGGAATTAACTCTTGATGAAGCTGCCACTTTAGCAGGCATGCTTAAAGGCCCAGAATTGTACAATCCTCTGAATTCCATTGAGCATTCAACTAATCGAAGAGATACTGTCTTACAAAATATGGTGGCTGCCGGCTACCTTGATAAAAATAAGGAAGCAGAAGCAGCAAGTGTTGATATGGCTTCTCAATTGAAAGATAGTTATGAAGGGAAAATATCAGACTACCGTTATCCTTCTTATTTTGATGCAGTTGTTAATGAAGCTATTGAAAAGTATAATCTAACAGAGGAAGAAATCGTTAATAACGGTTATCGAATTTATACGGAGCTAGATCAAAATTACCAAGCAAATATGCAGGTTATCTATCAAAATACTTCGCTCTTTCCGACAGCTGAAGATGGGACACATGCAGAGTCTGGTAGTGTCGCTTTGGAGCCAAAAACGGGTGGAGTTCGAGGAGTTGTTGGTCGAGTGGCAGGGGATGATAAGACAGGTTTCAGGAATTTTAACTATGCAACCCAATCAAAAAGAAGCCCAGGGTCGACTATTAAACCCTTGATAGTGTACACACCAGCGGTTGAAGCGGGTTGGTCTCTTAATAAGGAGTTGGATAATCATACCATGCAGTATGGTGATTATAAAGTAGACAACTACGCAGGAATCAAGACATCACGGGAAGTACCCATGTATCAAGCTTTGGCTAAATCTCTAAATTTACCTGCAGTAGCTACTGTTAAAGAACTTGGAATTGATAAAGCCTTTGAAGCGGGTGAAAAGTTTGGTCTCAACATGAGCGATGTAGATCGTGTGCTTGGAGTAGCTTTAGGTGGTGGCGTAGAAACTAACCCTCTTCAGATGGCCCAAGCCTACGCAGTGTTTGCAAATGAAGGACTCATGCCGGATGCTCACTTTATCACCCGTATTGAAAATGCTAGTGGTCAAGTGATTGCTACTAATAAAAATACTCAAAAACGAGTGGTTGACAAATCGGTAGCTGATAAAATGACCAGTATGATGTTAGGTACTTTTACAAATGGTACAGGGGTCAGTTCGTCTCCAGATGATTATGTCATGGCTGGAAAAACAGGGACAACAGAGGCAGCCTTTAACCCAGAATATACCAGTGATCAATGGGTGATTGGTTATACACCAGATATAGTAATTAGCCATTGGCTTGGTTTCCCTACTACCGATGAAAATCATTATCTAGCAGGTTCGACTTCGAATGGTGCTGCTCACATTTTTTAGAAGTATGGCGGAAACAATCCTACCATATACGCCAGGAAGCACTTTTACAGTTGAAAATGCTTATAAAATGAATGGTATTGCACCAGAAAAATACACCTAAACAAACTACAAGTGATACTAGTACGCAGTCGGATGATATATTAGCAGATATTCGTGGACGAGCACAAAATCTGGTCGATGAAGCAGGAAGAGCGTTTTCGGATGCTAAAATTAAAGAAAAAGGCTCAGACTGTATGGGATACCATTGTAGATCTCTTTCGCTAATACGTTTATAAGCTAAAAGACAAGGATTCAAATCTTTGTCTTTTTTACCCTCACTTGTCAGTATTCACAACTGCCATAACATTAGAGAGTAAAAACAGCACAAGATAGGAACGACGGCCTCTTTTCCGCCTTTCTCTGCTATACTACAAGCAGAGAAAGGGGGAAAGCAAATGCTTGAGAAGTATTATGCAAAGGTAAAAGGAATTGTTCATAAATGTAGAAAAAGACTACTATCTCCATCTATGGGAAAAAGAGGATTGGGACCAAGAGGGCATGATCTGTCTTTATGAACTGCTTGAGGTCCATCCAGAATTAGTGGAAGAGGAAAAAGAAACTCTACGTCTACTTCAAAAACCAAAATTCCGCAATCGAATCCTTGATAGCGTTAGAAAACAAGAGAGTCAAAAACGTCGCCTAGACCGAATGGCCTACGAAGAAGTAGGAGAAATTAGCCATCGCCTACCAGAAGGAGGATTGTGGCTGGATGATTACTACGCCCTTCATGAATTGCTGGATACTTATAGAAGAAAATTACCAGAAGATAAACAAGAAGCCTACGAACGCCTCTGGGCAGACGAACGTTTTAAAGGCCGCAAAGCCCTTCTCAGAGAGCTGAAGGCAATATTACAAGACTTCTAAAAAAAGGTAACTTCTCAAAGTAACTTCCACTTTCCTGACCAAAGTGGAAATTAGTCTAAAACGGATTTTTTTATGGTGGAATTAAGTGTGAGACGTTTGTGGTAGAAATGAGGCCTACTATGACCAAACATAAACACCTTACCCTTTCAGACCGTAATGATATCCAATTAGGTTTAGAGCGCGGTGAAACCTTCAAAGCTATCGGGCAATTTATACTAAAAAGACCCAACTACTGTTTCCAAAGAAGTCAAACGAAACAAACAAATTAGAGACTCTACCTCTAACAACCTTCCTTGCCCTCTACTTGATAAACCTCCCTTTGTCTGTAATGGGTGCTCTAAAAGAAGACAAAACTGTGGCTATCAGAAAATCTTCTACCTCGCTAAGCAAGCTCAAAAGCAGTACGAACAAACTCTTGTCGAAGCTCGTGAAGGAACTCCTCTCAATTCTCAAACTTTCTGGGACATGGATAAAGTCATTTCTGATGGTGTTAAAAAGGACAACACATCTATCATATCCTCAAAACTCATAACCTTGATGTCAGCTCCTCAACTGTCTATCGATACATCCGAAAAGGATACCTATCTATTGCTCCTATTGACCTAGCAAGAGCCGTTAAATTCAAAGAAAGACGAAAAAGTAAGCTACCTTCCATCCCTAAAGAAGCGAAAAAAAGGCCGTTCCTATGTGGATTTCCAAAACTATTTAGTCCTTAATCAACTAGACTCTTGGCTGGAAATGGATACAGTTATGGGGAGGACGGGAGGCAAAAGTCCTACTCACCTTCAACCTCTCTTTCTGTAACTTTATCTTCGCTAGGCTTCTGGAGAATAAAACTGCCCTTGAAGTTATCAAGAACCTCTATGACATCAAAAACACTCTTCACGAAGCTGATAAAGATTTCTTCCAACTCTTTCCTGTTATTCTGACAGATAATGGAGGAGAGGAGATTCCTAAGCTTCTCGGCATTTCTAAAATACCTGCAGAAGACGTCTGCCAGTCGTCTAAATTACTCCAACATAAGATCTAAAAACTAACCTTCAACCCCATTCAAACGTCTCACACTAACTTCCACCATAGCGGAACTTAATCTGAAACGCTTTCAGATGTGGGGATTTTGTGCGCTCTTTTTTTCGATTCTTTTCGGCTACAAAAACGATGAAATCAAGCATTAATAAAACCAGTGGAACTTACCCTGACACGGATTTCCACTGGTTTTTACGATTTTTATCAGACTAACTTCCACTTTTATTGGCGATGGAAGTTAGTTTGGGAATTTAGCTTCTAAAAAAAATTAAAAAAGGTGTTGACAAAGTAAAAAAAGTCGGTATAATAGTAAGAGTTGAAAATAACAACTCCGGTCCGTTGGTCAAGGGGTTAAGACACCGCCTTTTCACGGCGGTAACACGGGTTCGAATCCCGTACGGACTATAGTATGTTGCAGATGAAACACTGGATGAAAAAAGTTAAAAAAAGTTTCAAAAAAGTGTTGACAAGCGAAAGCGGCTGTGATATACTAATATAGTTGTCACTTAAGAGAAGCAAGTGACAAAGACCTTTGAAAACTGAACAAGACGAACCAATGTGCAGGGCACTACAACTAAGGTTGTAGTACTGAACAATGAAAAAACAATAAATCTGTCAGTGACAGAAATGAGTGAGAACTCAAACTTTTAATGAGAGTTTGATCCTGGCTCAGGACGAACGCTGGCGGCGTGCCTAATACATGCAAGTAGAACGCTGAAGGAGGAGCTTGCTTCTCCGGATGAGTTGCGAACGGGTGAGTAACGCGTAGGTAACCTGCCTGGTAGCGGGGGATAACTATTGGAAACGATAGCTAATACCGCATAACAGTAGATATCGCATGATATCTGCTTGAAAGGTGCAATTGCATCACTACCAGATGGACCTGCGTTGTATTAGCTAGTTGGTGAGGTAACGGCTCACCAAGGCGACGATACATAGCCGACCTGAGAGGGTGATCGGCCACACTGGGACTGAGACACGGCCCAGACTCCTACGGGAGGCAGCAGTAGGGAATCTTCGGCAATGGACGGAAGTCTGACCGAGCAACGCCGCGTGAGTGAAGAAGGTTTTCGGATCGTAAAGCTCTGTTGTAAGAGAAGAACGAGTGTGAGAGTGGAAAGTTCACACTGTGACGGTATCTTACCAGAAAGGGACGGCTAACTACGTGCCAGCAGCCGCGGTAATACGTAGGTCCCGAGCGTTGTCCGGATTTATTGGGCGTAAAGCGAGCGCAGGCGGTTAGATAAGTCTGAAGTTAAAGGCTGTGGCTTAACCATAGTACGCTTTGGAAACTGTTTAACTTGAGTGCAAGAGGGGGGAGAGTGGAATTCCATGTGTAGCGGTGAAATGCGTAGATATATGGAGGAACACCGGTGGCGAAAGCGGCTCTCTGGCTTGTAACTGACGCTGAGGCTCGAAAGCGTGGGGAGCAAACAGGATTAGATACCCTGGTAGTCCACGCCGTAAACGATGAGTGCTAGGTGTTAGACCCTTTCCGGGGTTTAGTGCCGCAGCTAACGCATTAAGCACTCCGCCTGGGGAGTACGACCGCAAGGTTGAAACTCAAAGGAATTGACGGGGGCCCGCACAAGCGGTGGAGCATGTGGTTTAATTCGAAGCAACGCGAAGAACCTTACCAGGTCTTGACATCCCTCTGACCGCTCTAGAGATAGAGTTTTCCTTCGGGACAGAGGTGACAGGTGGTGCATGGTTGTCGTCAGCTCGTGTCGTGAGATGTTGGGTTAAGTCCCGCAACGAGCGCAACCCCTATTGTTAGTTGCCATCATTCAGTTGGGCACTCTAGCGAGACTGCCGGTAATAAACCGGAGGAAGGTGGGGATGACGTCAAATCATCATGCCCCTTATGACCTGGGCTACACACGTGCTACAATGGCTGGTACAACGAGTCGCAAGTCGGTGACGGCAAGCTAATCTCTTAAAGCCAGTCTCAGTTCGGATTGTAGGCTGCAACTCGCCTACATGAAGTCGGAATCGCTAGTAATCGCGGATCAGCACGCCGCGGTGAATACGTTCCCGGGCCTTGTACACACCGCCCGTCACACCACGAGAGTTTGTAACACCCGAAGTCGGTGAGGTAACCATTTGGAGCCAGCCGCCTAAGGTGGGATAGATGATTGGGGTGAAGTCGTAACAAGGTAGCCGTATCGGAAGGTGCGGCTGGATCACCTCCTTTCTAAGGATAAGGAATGCACATTGGTCTTGTTTAGTCTTGAGAGGTCTTGTGGGGCCTTAGCTCAGCTGGGAGAGCGCCTGCTTTGCACGCAGGAGGTCAGCGGTTCGATCCCGCTAGGCTCCATTGGTGAGAGATCACCAAGTAATGCACATTGAAAATTGAATATCTATATCAAATAGTAACAAGAAAATAAACCGAAAACGCTGTAGTATTAATAAGAGTTTATGACTGAAAGGTCAGAAAAATAAGGTTAAGTTAATAAGGGCGCACGGTGGATGCCTTGGCACTAGGAGCCGAAGAAGGACGTGACAAACGACGATATGCCTTGGGTAGCTGTAAGTAAGCGATGATCCAGGGATTTCCGAATGGGGGAACCCAACAGGTACTACCTGTTACCCGCATCTGTTAAGGATGTGAGGAGGAAGACGCAGTGAACTGAAACATCTAAGTAGCTGCAGGAAGAGAAAGCAAAAGCGATTGCCTTAGTAGCGGCGAGCGAAACGGCAGAAGGGCAAACCGAAGAGTTTACTCTTCGGGGTTGTAGGACTGCAATGTGGACTCAAAGACTATAGAAGAATGGTTTGGGAAAATCAGCCAAAGAGAGTGATAGCCTCGTATTCAAAATAGTCTTTGTACCTAGCAGTATCCTGAGTACGGCGGGACACGTGAAATCCCGTCGGAATCTGGGAGGACCATCTCCCAACCCTAAATACTCCCTAGTGACCGATAGTGAACCAGTACCGTGAGGGAAAGGTGAAAAGCACCCCGGGAGGGGAGTGAAATAGAACCTGAAACCGTGTGCCTACAACAAGTTCGAGCCCGTTAATGGGTGAGAGCGTGCCTTTTGTAGAATGAACCGGCGAGTTACGATATGATGCGAGGTTAAGTTGAAGAGACGGAGCCGTAGGGAAACCGAGTCTGAATAGGGCGCCTTAGTATCATGTCGTAGACCCGAAACCATGTGACCTACCCATGAGCAGGTTGAAGGTGCGGTAAGACGCACTGGAGGACCGAACCAGGGCACGTTGAAAAGTGCTTGGATGACTTGTGGGTAGCGGAGAAATTCCAAACGAACTTGGAGATAGCTGGTTCTCTCCGAAATAGCTTTAGGGCTAGCGTCGACATTAGAGATTCTTGGAGGTAGAGCACTGTTTGGGTGAGGGGTCCATCCCGGATTACCAATCTCAGATAAACTCCGAATGCCAATGAATTATGGTCGGCAGTCAGACTGCGAGTGCTAAGATCCGTAGTCGAAAGGGAAACAGCCCAGACCACCAGCTAAGGTCCCAAAATAATTGTTAAGTGGAAAAGGATGTGGGGTTGCACAGACAACTAGGATGTTAGCTTAGAAGCAGCTATTCATTCAAAGAGTGCGTAATAGCTCACTAGTCGAGTGACCCTGCGCCGAAAATGTACCGGGGCTAAAACAATTTACCGAAGCTGTGGATACCTTTATAGGTATGGTAGGAGAGCGTTCTATGTGTGAAGAAGGTGTACCGTGAGGAGTGCTGGAACGCATAGAAGTGAGAATGCCGGTATGAGTAGCGAAAGACAGGTGAGAATCCTGTCCACCGTAAGACTAAGGTTTCCAGGGGAAGGCTCGTCCGCCCTGGGTTAGTCGGGACCTAAGGAGAGACCGAAAGGTGTATCCGATGGACAACAGGTTGATATTCCTGTACTAGAGTATGTAGTGATGGAGGGACGCAGTAGGCTAACTAAAGCAGACGATTGGAAGAGTCTGTCTAAGCAGTGAGGTGTGAATTGAGTTAAATGCTTAGTTCTATAACATTGAGCTGTGATGGGGAGCGAAGTTTAGTAGCGAAGTTAGTGACGTCACACTGCCAAGAAAAGCTTCT